>ERZ791846.3-NODE-3-length-290704-cov-17.0943_pt1 | contig 290704 bp, 257 predicted proteins | sample MGYA00510289_ERZ791846 | MGnify/ENA primary metagenome ERZ791846 (study PRJEB30046, sample SAMN00715274) | human gut metagenome | study: EMG produced TPA metagenomics assembly of the A metagenome-wide association study of gut microbiota in type 2... | reverse complement strand
TCTAAACTAAATCTTCAACAAGTTCTTGTTGCTCTGTCTTTTCAGTATGATCGATAGTTTATACCAGAACCTATATCACTAATTATTTCAAATGGTTTGCCCTGTGCAGTAAGATACAATTTCATATTCTCTATTTGTCGTTCCAGATCATCTTTTTGTTTATTACTTGAAACTCTGCAATAACCTATTACAATTCTATCTAAATTAGGTTTTACATTCATAACTTGATTTAATTGCTCATGCGAATAATATCTATATCCATTACTGGAAGTGTGATGTGGATGAAGTTTACCCTTTTTATCCCAATTCCTTAATGTTTGAGCCGATACACCTAATATTTTTGAAAATTTATTGATAGAATAATATTTACTCATAAACAAATCCTTATAATATTTATAATTTATTCTACCAATAAAAATTATAAAACCCAACACATATTTATAATTTTTTATAAGATTATTTTAACAGTTAAACACCTCCTGTTATTTAGAAGAATAAACCTTCTAATTCATCTTCTTTTAATTTTGATCCGATCACACAGATTCTTCCTGTGTAATCCGCACTTCCTTCACGGATTTCATATTCTCCTGGAACAAGATCAAACTGAATCCATGATCCATCTTCTGTCTGTAAAATACCTTTGGATCTTAAGATCATACCATAGCTGTCATCTTTGGATAATTTCTGTAAGATCGTATCCAGTTCTTCCTTTTTATATTTCTTAGGTGTTTCTTTGCCCCAGCTTGTAAATACTTCATCTGCATGATGATGGTGGTGATGATCGTGGTCATGTCCGCATCCACAGCTGCATTCTTCATCGTGATCGTGATGATGATGTTCATGATCATGGTCGTGATCGTGTCCACATCCGCAACCACATTCTTCATCGTGATCATGGTGATGATGTTCATGGTCGTGGTCGTGATGATGTTCGTGATCATGGTCGTGATCATGGTGTCCACCGCACACAGGGCAGATTTCCTCTTCTTCTAATAATTCTTTGACCATATCATTTCCATCTTCCATAACTTTTAAGATCTGTTCTCCAGAAAGCTCATCCCATGGTGTTGTGATGATCGCAGCTTTTTCATTATGTTCACGAAGCAGTGCTACACTTTCATTTAATTTATCTTCTGCTACATCTCCTGTACGGCTTAAGATGATAGATCCTGCATATTCTACCTGATTGTTATAGAATTCACCAAAGTTCTTCATATACATCTTGCATTTCTTTGCATCTGCAACTGTCACAAAGCTGTTTAAGTCTAGTTCAACATCTTCCGCAACACCTTGTACAGCTTTGATAACATCTGATAATTTACCAACGCCTGATGGTTCAATGATGATACGGTCTGGGTTGTACTGTGTGACTACTTCTTTTAATGCACTTCCGAAATCTCCAACTAAAGAACAACAGATACATCCAGAATTCATCTCTGTTACTTCAATCCCTGCATCCTTAAGGAATCCTCCATCGATACCGATCTCGCCAAATTCATTCTCGATCAGTACGACTTTCTCTCCTTTTAATGCTTCTTTTAATAATTTCTGGATCAGAGTTGTTTTACCTGCTCCTAAAAATCCTGATATGATATCAATCTTTGCCATTTTATATTACCTTCCTTTATGTTCTATTCTTATCTTTCCTGTCACCTTAGACTTTCCGTTTTTTTACTTTTGAAGAAAGCAGAAAACTTAAGGTTAGGGAACAAATATATTTTACTACTTCCATAATATTTGTCAAAACATTCTTTCAAGAGTATAATGAAAAAAATTAACAAAACAGAAGGAGTTATATGACTTATGAGAAAATACTACCCAAATTACTCCATTGGAACCGACGCATATGCCGACATCCCTATGGTATGTGAAAAATACGGAACAAAAGCTGTGATCATCGGAGGAACACATGCCTTGGCTGCCGCTGCCGATCTGATCAAAGAAGCTGTTGCTGACAGCAATATCATGATCACCGGTGTCTTTGAATACGGTGGTGAAGCCAGTCGTGAACACATAGATGAATTAAATTCTCATCAAGAAGTTATTGATGCTGATATGATCTTTGCATGTGGTGGTGGAAAAGCGATTGATACTTGTAAAGTATTGTCACAGGAAAGCAACCGACCATTCTTTACATTTCCAACGATTGCTTCTACTTGTGCTTCTTGTACATCACTTGGTATCATCTATCATCCAGATGGTTCCCTTCGTGAATATTCTTTCCAGGAGAAACCTTCTGAATGGATCTTTATCAATACACAAGTGATCGCCAATGCTCCTGAAAAGTACCTGTGGGCTGGAATTGGTGATACAATGGCTAAATTTTATGAATGCACAACCAGTGCCCGTGGTGATAATGATCTAGACCATAGCACTTCCATGGGCGTCCAGATCAGTAATCTTTGTGCCAGACCATTAGTAAAATACGGTGTAGAAGCCTTAGAAGAATGTCGAAATCATACTCCTGGAAAAGCTCTGGAAGAAGTCATTCTTGGAATTATCGTTTCTACTGGTTTTGTATCAAATCTTGTCGGAATTGATTTAAATACTGGACTTGCACATGCCTGCTATAACGGATTTACTGTATGTAAATCTACCGAAGAACATGGACATCTGCATGGTGAGATTGTTGCTTATTGTATCCTGATCTTATTAAAAGTTGATCATCAGGAAGAGGAATTTAAGAAAATCTATGAATTCTCCAAGAATATGGGATTTCCTGTGAAACTTGCGGATATTCATGCGACGATTGATGATATGGATGCTGTGATCACAAAGGCTTTATCCGGAATTGATGTACGTGTATGGCCTTATGAAGTAACTCCTGATATGATCCTTGATGCTGTAAAAGAGATTGAACAAGTTGCTTTATAAAATAACTTTATCAAGTGGATTCCCTTGGAATTTCCTATGATATAAAAAGGATATTGGCGTCACGATCAATATCCTTTTTCTTTATTTTTCTGTATTAAATTTCTTAAATGGCCGCGGTGTCATAAATGTCCCGCTGGCGCTTCCGACGAGTTCTTCTCCTACATAGGCTTTTCCAACAAAATTCATGATCGTTTTTCCTGTGGACACTGCTTCTACCTCTGTTCTTACGGTTGCTCCTGTTGGTATTCCTTTTAAAAATGTTGTAGAAAGCTGCACCGTTGGGGCTACACTATAATCGCCCAATCCAGCAGTCAATGTTCCAAATGCAATATCAAACATCCCTGCCAGAGAACCTCCAAACATGATTCCAAATGCATTTTCATGAAACTTTGTGGCCTCGAACGTCATGGTTAAACTTTTGGTATCATAGTTAAAATCTGTGACAGTTCCTTTTAATTCTTTAAATATTCCATGTTTATTGATCTCATCTAACTGCTCCATTCTTTTTCGGATCTGCTTCTCAAAATTTTCTTTGCTCATCTTTTTCTCCTGCTTATTATTTCTTTTCACCATAAAATCGATGTATGTAGATTTCATTTTATGTCTGCCATTTTATCATATTTCCACTTTTATGTATAGAAACTGTTATATGGAACATCCTATGAACAAAAGGAGTTTTACAATTATGGATAATGAAAATTTATTAAACAGTATTTATCAGAACATTGCAATGGTTTTAGAAACCATTCCTGAGATTCGAAAGATCACGACAGACTGTGATTTTAAGGCTTTGATCATCAGCCAGGAAGAAGAATATCAAAATTTATCAGATTCTGTAAAAGATACGATCACTTCCAATGGTGATTCCACAGAGGAATTAAATGATCTTTTGAAAACATATTCTGAATGGATGACCAAATTAAAGGCTATGTCTGATAAAAATGTCAGTCATCTTTCTGAAATGTGTATTCAAGGATATACGATGGGAATGATCAAAGCAATCCAGAAAAATCATCTTTACTGTGATGCCTCCAAAGAAGCAAAACATTTCGGTGACAAACTTATTTCCCTTCACGAAAAAAGTATTCAGGATTTAAAAAAGTATTTGTAATCGTTAAGTTGTTGTGCTATGATTAATCTTGTTATTGATAGATTTTAATGTTCACGACCGATACGGATGCATTCATTTATTTCTATGAATGCATAAAGCAAGTAACGGTTCGTGGACTTTTTCTTTTTTATAAAGATTTTTATTGAAACACCTGTCATTAACAGTTACATGTATTTTTTATTTAAGAAAGTAGAGGTACCCAGATGAGTAATGGTACAGTAAAATGGTTTAACGCAGAAAAAGGTTATGGATTTATTTCACAGGAATCCGGAGATGATGTATTTGTTCATTTTTCTGCAATTCAGGGAAAAGGATTTAAGACTTTGGAAGAAGGACAGAGTGTAAGTTTTGAGATTGAAGAAGGACCTCGCGGAAAACAGGCATCTAATGTAACCAAGTTGTAATTTGAATGCGTTGTTCAATGCATATAAAAAAATGAAATAATAGGATAAAAGTTCTAAATCTTTTATCCTATTATTTCGTTTTTCTCATATACATGGACAACTATTCAAACCACCACATGTGTGTATGTTAGACGGTGTTGAATTATAATTTTTTTATATATTCAAATAATTCCTGTCCACTTGTTACTTCTACGTCCGGAACAATAGCTCCTTCTGGCATTGGGCGGTTTCTATGGTTGAACCAGATGACATGCCAGCCAGAATTCTTGGCTCCTACGACATCTATTTCAAAGGTGTCTCCGATAAACCATGTTTCCTCTGGATCAAGCTTCATTTCTTTTTGAACAGTATGGAATGCTTTGACATCTGGTTTTGCAGCTCCGATGCTGTCTGAGATGAACATTGTTTTAGGGTTGAACCAGTGGTCTGATCCTAATGTCTCTAATTTCTTTCCCTGATTCTTTGTTGTTCCATTCGTTAAAATTCCGATTCTGTAATTTTCTTTGCAATGATCAAGGATCTGTTTTGTAATTTCTGGTACCTGAATATGCTTTTGGTAATAACGGTATCGTTCTTCGAATTGTTTTGCCTCTTCTTTGCTGACTTCTACTCCAACATCTGCATATGTTTTCTGGACACGATATGCAAATTCTTCGTCTTCAGAGATTTTTCCTTCTCTTGACATACAGAATGCTTCATCACTGTAGGTTCTTGATGCTTCAAATAATTCCTCACAGTCTGCATCTGTGCGGGCTGCCATCAGTTCTTTGTGGGCTTTTTCAAATGGTTCCATTAAATTATATAATGTATCATCTACATCAAAAATAATATTCTTCATCTTAGATCAATCCTAACTTCTTAAGTGCCATTGTAATTCCTTCTTCTTTGACAGTTCCTGTCACCATAGATGCGACTTCTCCTACTTTCTCACTATGACGTCCCATCGCGATTCCTGTTCCAACTGCCTGCATCATTTCTACATCGTTATCTGCATCTCCAAATGCATATGTGTCTTTCTTGTCAATTCCAAGTTTCTCGATCAGTTCTGTGATCGCATCTCCTTTTGTTACACCTTTTAATGTGATATCAATGAAATTTTCGCGAACATGTTTAGCGCAAGTAAATACATCTTTAAATTCTTCTTCAAAATCCTTCTTCACCTGAATATCCTTGTAATTCATAACAAGTTTGCTGATGTGAGTGTTTTTTGTGCGGAATTTCCATGGCGCATACCATCGTTGTGGCAGATTAAAAAGTTTGCAGTGATTTTTGAAAAACTCTTCATCCATATGTAGATAATAACTGATATCTCTTGTCTCAAAATGAATGATCGTATCTCTTGGGAAATATTCGTTAACTACCTGAAATACCAATTCATCTGGAATACAGATGTCTCTGATCACTTCTCCCTCAACTTCTGTATGTGAACCATTACATGTGATCGCTCCCATAAATTTATCAATATCCATCTCTAAAAATCGCTGTGTTCTTCCTGAGCATAACATTGTCAGATATCCATTTTCTTTTAATTTATTCAATGATTCTACAGTTGTTGGTGTTGCTGTTTTAATCTCATCTACTTCATCAACTGTTGTTCCATCATAGTCAAAAAATACGACACCTTTGTACTTTTTCATAATTTTGCTTTCTCCCATTTTATTCATTTCTTATTTTCTCTATATATAATACACACTTTATTTTACTTTCTACAGCTTTTAATTTCAAGATTTTACCAACAAAAATACCAGATTCCTATGAATCGAAATCTGGTATTTTTATTTTATACTCATTTAATATATTTACTTTATTTCTATTTTCTGTTTCTGTTTTTCATTGAGAACTGCTTTCTGTTTTAAGAAATTAATCTTCGCTGCTTTCGTATAATCAACGCCTTTGAATGCATTGTAAAATTCAAGTACCAGCTGTTCTTTTTCATAATCTGTCCATGTGTCAATACTTCCACCATCTTTGATCAGGGATCTTCCCTTGTTATCTACGATAAATCTGCCCTCTAGTCCGTCTGTTAAGATTGCTCCGTCATAATCTAGAACTTTAAAGTAAATTCTCAGATTGTGTTTTTGTTTTTTTACATCTGCCACTTTTAATTTGGTATGATCACTGACTTTGACAATCTCATTTTTCTTCAGATTTAATACTGCTTTCTGTACTTTTCCATTCTTTGTTACCACAGATTGTTTTTTAACTGGAATGATTTCCAATGATCTTGTGTGTGTATGTTTGAAAAACTGATAGATATCTTTGCTTTTTTCTGAATTAGTTTTTTCTTCATAGTAGAGATATCTTCCTTTATTATCTCTGATCACAAGATCATGTTTTTTGTCATTGCTTCGCAAGGTATTTCCTAATGGAGATATAATAACTCTGTCTACGATTGATTTCTTAGATCGTATGATCACTTTTGTCTTCTTTGCGACCTTGCTTCGATCAACCGCAAGCTGCATAGACCAGTCACCTTTGGTATCCCATAAATAGTTGGTTTTAATATCCAGTTTTACTTTCTTTTTTAATTTTCCAGTAAGATTAAAACGATAAACTCCTTTAATCTTATGGTTGTTGATCCTGTAAGCTTCCGTTACTCCCGTTTCATTTACTTCATCATTTGCTTTTCCATCAATGGAAATCTGTGGTCCAAGCCATATACTGTTAAGGTTCCAGCGCTCTTGTAAACTATCTTTTTTAACTTTTTCAAGCTTTTCGGCTGTCGTTGTTTTATTTAATGACACTGTATAATACAATAATAAATTACCTTCATCCAGACCGACATTGTCAATTCTTAATGTAATTCCCTGATCTGTTCTGCTTATTCCTGCCTTTGCATTATTTTTTTGAATCTCGTTTAGTTTCACAGACCTTTGATATTGCCTGCTTCCATGTTTTGTGTCCAATTTTCCTGTTCCTAATGTGATCAATTTCGCACCTGCAAACACTGTCACTGTTGATAAAGATAATACAGCCACAAATACCACAGCATTTTTCCAGATTCTATGAATTTTACTTCTTTTTGTTTCTTCCGGCAATCCATCTAACAGATCATCCATCCTTTTTCTGGTTGATTCTGGCATCTGTTCCTGTATTTTTTCTCTCTTGATCCTTTTTCTTAACTCATGCTCCTTCATATGCACCTTCTCCTTCCATCTCTAATAAATCCTTTAATTGTTTTCTTCCTCTGGCAAGTCTTGATTTTACGGTTCCTTGCGGTATATCTAAGATTTTGGCGATTTCTTTTGTGGAAAATTCATCATAATAATATAAGATCAATACTTCCTGATGCTGTTTTGGCATTCTTAAAATATAACTTAAAATTTCTCCATCCTTTGATACCATATCTTCTGTCCAGTGATCACTGGAATGTTCCTGTTCTGGAAATTCAAACGGATCTGTTGGTTCCTGTCTCTTCCTGTTTCTTAAGATCTGATAACATTCATTTGCCAGGATCTGAAAGATCCATGCTTTGAATTTTCTTCTTGAACGTAATGTATCAATATTTTCATAAGCTTTTAAGATGCTTTCCTGCATCGCATCTTCTCCATCTGCCTGGGTTCCCACGATACTTTTTGCAAACCGAAACATATCTGTTTCATACTGTCTGATATACCGACAAAATGTCTCTTTCTTCATTCTTACCTCCTCTCTTTTCTTTTTTCCCTCTTTTATTGATTCACATATTCGATGGATTTACTTGCCGTTTGGTTCCCTTTTTTTATTTTTTTAAAAAAAGATGCATAAATCAGAAAAAGACACTTCTATCTTCTCTTGATAAAAGTATCTTTTTCACTACTATGCAATTCTCAAGGACTTTAAGGCCTCTTGGAATGCTATGGTTACATATTATCTAAAATCTCGGTTAAGATCTTATTAACGATTCCAGGGTTTGCTTTTCCCTGTGTTGCTTTCATTGTCTGTCCTACTAAAAATCCGATAGCTTTCTTCTTACCAGCTTTGTAGTCTTCGACAGATTTTGGATTATTTGCTACGATCTCTTCGATTGTTGCTTTTAATGCTCCTTCATCATTCATGGATTTTAATCCATGTTCTTCTACGTATGCTGCAGGATCAATATCTTCTTTGAATACTTTCTCGAAGACTTCTTTTCCTACGCTTCGGTTGATCTCATTGTTCTTAATCATCTCGATCAGTTTCGCAAGATGTTCTGGCTTAAATGATACATCATCGATATCCATCTCTGATTCATTGACCAGACGGATCGTCTCTCCCATTAACCAGTTAGAGACTTCTTTTGGCTCTGATCCAAGTGCGATCGTTGCTTCGAAGATATCTGCAAGGTGTTTTGATCCTGTGATTATGTCGATATCATAATCTGGAAGATCGTATTCTTCTTTATAACGGACTTTCTTCTCATCTCTGAACTCTGGCTGGGCATCTCTTACTTTGTCCATCCATTCATCGCTGATCTCAATCGGTACTAAGTCTGGATCTGGGAAATAACGATAATCCTGTGCGTCTTCTTTGGAACGCATTGCATAAGATGCTCCCTTCGTGTCATCCCAACGTCTTGTTTCCTGTACGACTTTCTCGCCTGCTTCGATCAGATCGATCTGACGTTCCATCTCTCCTTCAATGGCTCTCTTGATAGCTTTGAAAGAGTTTAAGTTCTTCATCTCTGTACGTGTTCCAAATTCTTCTGCTCCAACTTCACGGACAGATAAGTTCACATCAGCTCTCATGGAACCTTCCTGTAATTTACAATCTGATGCACCTAAGTACTGAATGATCAGGCGTAACTTTTCAAGATATGCGATAACTTCATCTGCAGAACGCATATCTGGTTCTGATACGATTTCAATCAATGGCACTCCAGAACGATTAAAGTCTACTAAAGAATCTCCTGTCCATGGATCATGCACTAATTTACCTGCATCTTCTTCCATATGAATCTCATGGATTCTGATATCTTTCTTCACCCCATCTACATCGATCTCTACTTTACCATTTCGACAGATTGGTAAATATAACTGAGAGATCTGATAGTTCTGTGGATTATCTGGATAGAAATAGTTCTTACGGTCGAATTTACAGTTCTGTGTGATATCACAGTTTGTTGCAAGTCCAACTGCCATCGCATATTCTACCACCTGTTTATTCAACACTGGTAATGATCCTGGCATACCTGTACATACAGGACATGTGTGTGTATTTGGTGCTCCTCCGAATGCTGTGCTGCATCCACAGAAGATCTTTGTCTTTGTTGCTAATTCTACATGGACTTCAAGTCCGATGACTGTTTCGTAATTCTTGCTCATCTATTTAGCCCCTCCTTTAGCAATTGCTGGAGCTTCATATGCTCTTGTCTGCTCAAATGTATATGCTGCCTGAATGATCTTCTTCTCATTGAAGCAGTCTCCGATCAGCTGAAGTCCGATCGGCATTCCATTCTTATCCTTACCACATGGAAGAGAGATTCCTGGAAGTCCTGCAAGGTTGACAGAGATCGTATAGATATCTCCTAAATACATCTTGATCGGATCACTTAAGCTGTCTCCTAATTTTGGAGCTGTTGTTGGTGCGACTGGTCCTAAGATCACATCGTATTTCTCAAATGCTTTGTCAAATTCTTTCTTGATCAGTGCTTTTGTTCTTAATGCTTTTAAGTAGTATGCATCGTAATATCCTGAACTTAATACGAATGATCCTAACATAATACGACGTTTCACTTCGGCTCCAAATCCTTCGGAACGAGTCTTCTTGTACATGTTGTGAAGTCCTTCGTAGTCTTTGGCTCTGTATCCGTATTTGACTCCATCAAAACGAGATAAGTTAGAACTTGCTTCTGCTGCTGCGATAACATAATATGCTGGAATTGCATATTCAACTAATCCAAGGTCGAATTCTTCTACGATTGCTCCCTTTTCTTCTAATGTTTTTGCTGCTGCTAAAACAGCTTCTTTGACTTCTTCATCAAGACCTTCTCCAAAGTAATCCTTTGGAATACCGATCTTCATTCCTTTGACATCGTCTTTTAATGCTGATGTAAAATCATAAGATTCTAATCTGACAGATGTAGAATCTTTCTCGTCGTGAGATGCGATCGCTTCTAATAATGTTGCACAGTCTGTCACATCTTTTGCTAATGGTCCGATCTGATCCAAGGATGATCCATAAGCGATCAGTCCGTAACGGGATACTGTTCCATAGGTTGGTTTGATCCCTGTAACACCACAGTAAGATGCTGGCTGTCTGATAGATCCACCGGTATCAGATCCTAACGCCATGAAACATTCGTTAGCTGCAACAGCTGCTGCTGAACCACCTGATGATCCACCTGGTACTTTATCTAAATCCCATGGGTTCTTTGTCACACCATATGCAGAAGTCTCTGTTGTACTTCCCATGGCGAACTCATCCATGTTTGTCTTTCCTAAAAATACAACTCCTTCTTTGATCAGGTTCTCAACTGCCTGTGCGGAGTATGTTGGTACAAAGTTCTCTAAGATCTTAGAACTGCATGTTGTTGTATATCCCTTTGTACAGATATTATCCTTAATTGCCATTGGAACTCCAGCTAATGGTCCTGTGTAAGTCCCGTCATCGATTCCTTTCTGTACTTCTTCGGCTCTCTTTAATGCACTTTCTTCATCGTAAGAGACATATCCATGTACATCACTTTCGACTGCCTTAATCTGTTCAAGTGCTGCCTTTGTTGCTTCTACAACTGTGATCTCTTTGTCTTTGATCTTCTTGCCTAATTCTACGGCAGTTAATTCTAAAATGCTCATCTTCTGCCTCCTATATGATCGTCTTTGGCACGACAAAGGCGTTGTCCTGCGCTTCTGGTGCGTTCTTTAATGTGTCTTCGCTTCCGTCTCCATTCGTTACCACGTCTTCTCTGAATACATTCTTCACTGGAAATACGTGAGACATTGGTTCTACACTGCTTGTATCTAGTTCGTTTAATTTATCTACATAGTCGAGCATGCTTTCCATATCTTTCTTGGCCTGTTCTTTTTCTTCGCCAGATAATTCAAGCTTTGCTAAAATTCCGACATATTCAATCGTTGCATCATCAATATGATTTGCCATAAGTCTTCCTCCTGTTAAATTGCCTATAGAGTTAATGTTACCATAATTTTTATCTTTTTAAAATATAAAAATGAACAAAAGTCTGCCGTTTTTTCTTAAAAATGACAGACTTTTGCTTACTTTTTTTAAAAATTTAATCCATTCAGGATCTGATTTATAAAATCTTCTATGTGAGTGAATGCCTCTGGTACAAGATCTGCTAAAAATGACAACAGATAAAGAATAAAGACAATCACCGCCCACTTTCCTTTTTTTGATCTCTTCTTTTCTTTTTTATTTTTATAGGTTGATGTTTTCCTCTGTGTCTTCATTGACTGCGTCTTTGTATTCTTGATATTTTTAAAATCTGGATGTCGTTTTTCATCATGAATATATTTTGGCTGAGAAGTCTTTTTGTCAGTCGTTAATATATCCCAATGGCCATCTTTTAATATTCTTGACCGGCCTAAGCGATTAAAATCATAACCACACATTGGACAGACACCATTTCTTAACTTTTCTTCACAGATTGGACATTTCTCGTATTTCATAGGCCCTGCTTTCTTACTGATTCGTTTTTATCTTATGGAAATGGTATCATATAATCTTAGTGTTTTCAAGAATTGCTCGACTTTATCTGTTATATATCAACAAAAAAATATGGCAGATTTCTCCACCATATCTTTTCTAAATTAAATTAATTTCCACATTTTCTGGAAATGCACGAAGGGTCATTGTATCTTTTCCATCATTTAGATAAATTTCAATAAATGTATTATCATAATATATCTCAATGTTTTTGAGTTCTTCTGACATTGAAACTTCTCTTTGAATTCCGTATTCTGTACTAAACTGATGCTTAAGTGTACTTCGGTCTGCAACTATATGTCCTGCTGCCCAGTCAATCTTAATACTTAGATGATCTTCTTGATCTCCGATCTGAATTTCTGAGATCTGTTTATCTGTCAGATTGATATACCATGTATCTTCTTCTGGTTTAATTCTTTTACTGTCTATATCAAGATGTGCATATTCATTCTTAATATTTTCTGGCACTTCCTGGCATAACTTTCCTTCTTTGATCGTTAAGAACCTTGGCATTGTCAGACTATGGATCCACATATCTTCTTTTGCATATGGGAGTTCCTGTGCCCCACACCCAAGCCACGCAAACATCATTGGTTGTCTGTCTTTTCCATAGAATGCCTGTGGTGCATAAAAATCAAATCCTTTGTCGATCTCATCAAATGATTCCACATGAAATGTTTTATCTTCAAGATTTAACTCTCCGATAAAATATACACTGGAAAACTCATTGTGAAAACGTTCTCCCATTGGTGTACGTCCCATTAATGATAAGAATAAAACATCTTTTCCATCTATTTCAATGTAAGATGGACATTCATACATATAACCAAGCTCCAGGTCAATTCCTGTCAGTTCAATATTTCCCTGATATACCCAGTTTTCAAGATCTGTACTCTTATACAAAATCAATCTTGCCTGCCCATCGGTGCTTCCACCACCTAAAAGCATCCAGTATGCTCCTTCTTTTTCAAAGACAAATGGGTCTCTGATCTCCCCGATCAGTCCTTCTGGCTGTTCATCGATGATCGGATTGTTTGGAGATTTAAGAATTGTACCATCACTGTTCATAACTGCCATTGCCTGTTTTGGGATCTTTCCCTGTTCTGTCTTATAGTTTGCTGTGTAATAAAGATAAAGCTTACCATCTGCTTCTATGGAATTTCCTGAATAACATCCATTTTTCTCATATTCCTGATCTGGAATGAGCATCTGATCAGACCATTCCCATTTTACGAGATCTTCCGAGATCACATGTGCCCAGTGTTTCATTCCGTGTTCTGGTCCAAATGGAAACCACTGATAAAACACATGGTATTTTCCTCCAAAATACGCCAGTCCATTTGGATCGTTCACTAGTCCACATGGGGGATGAATATGATAGGATGGATGCCGTGGAGTATCTTTACAATACTCCATAAGCTCCTTTAAATATGCTTCATGGCTTTTTTGGATCGGTGTATATTTTTCTACATCTAAAAATTTCATATTATTCCCCGATCACGTCTTTTCCTGCTTTGACATTGATTCCTGTCTTAAATGCCACAGGTGTCTGGTTACCTTCATCCGTTTTGACAAATACGACGACTGGATTTAATCCTTTTGCTTCAATCTTTGCTTTGTCAAATTTGAGAATTGGCTGACCTTCCTTCACGTGTTGTCCTTTCTTTACAAGATATTCAAATCCTTCTCCCTTCATGGATACTGTTTCGATTCCTACATGGATCAGAAATACACTATTGTTTGTTGTTCGGACACCGATGGCATGTTTTGAAGCTTCCATCACTGTACAGATTTCACCTTCTGCCGGCGCTAAGACTGTTTCATTTGTTGGGATGATCCCCACTCCGTCTCCTAATACTTTTTCAGAGAAGATTCCATCTTTTACATCTTCAATCGCAATAACTTTTCCGTCAACAACTGCTTTGACTGGTACTTTCGCTGTCTCATCAATTGTTAATGCAGATTCAGCTTCTTCCTCTTCTTCACCATGTGGAACACCTTTTGTTTTATTATAAATAACGATCAGTACGATTGGTACGATAAATGCGATCAGGTTTCCAATGACATAAAATACTAATTTATTTGGTACTACGATCAGAAGTCCTAATATTCCTGTTAATCCCTGTCCAATGGCTCTTACGCCTGCAAGTTTCATGAATGCTCCTCCACATCCAGCTCCTAAGCAAGAACATACAAATGGGATCACGGAATATTTTAAGTTTGCAGCAAAGATGGCTGGTTCTGAAATTCCTACTAATGTTGGAATGAAACTTGACATTGCGATATCTCTGTCTTTAGAATGTTTCTTCGCTAACAAGTACATTCCGATGGCTCCACCACCCTGTGCAATGATCGATACAGACCAGATTCCCTGAATGTAGTTAAATCCTGTCGTAGCGATCAGATTTGCTTCAATTCCCTGAATCGCCTGATGTGTTCCTGTAACTACTAATGGCTGTAATAACGCTGCAAAGACAAATGCTCCAAATGCTCCGAAACTGTTGTATAAAACATCGATCACTGCTGCTAATCCGTTACCGATCATATTTCCAACTGGTCCGAATACTGTAAATAATGCTACGTTTGCAAAGAAAATAGTAATTGTTGGTACGAATACAAATGATACCACAGCTGGTACATATTTCTGTGCGATCTTTTCTACTTTAGACATAAACCATGCGGTTAAGATTGCTGGGAATACTCCACCCTGGAATGCAACTTTTGCAATTGCTAATGGTCCAAAATGCCAGTAACTTGCGGCAGATGGGTCTAATACGAATGTATTACGGTTTACAAGATCTGGATGTACCATAACGATTCCGACTAAGATACCAAGGATCGGATTCCCACCGAATCGTTTGACAGCACTATACATTACAAGGATTGGCAGATAATTAAATGTTGTTGCCATGATCGCTAAGAATTCTGCAATATCTGCAACAAGTTTGCTCTGATCTGCTAAGGATCCCTCTAATCCAAATAATCCATTGGCTGTCAATAATGCTTTGACACCAGTCAGGATCGCTGCTGCAACAAATGCTGGAATGATCGGAATAAATATATCAGAGAATACTTTGAATCCCTGCTGTAATTTTCCCATCTTGCTCATTCCTTCTGCCTTGGCATCAGACTGAGACATTTCTTTGACACCTGTTAATTCAATAAATGCATCATAGACATTGTTAACTGTTCCTGTTCCGAAAATGATCATCAGCTGCCCACTATTAAATAAGACACCTTTAACACCTTCGATATTCTCTAATGCTTTACGGTCATATTTTGTTTCATCATTTAAAATCAGTCGAAGTCTTGTCACACAATGTGTCGCACCTTTGATGTTACTGATCCCACCAACGTGATCTACCACATCTTGTGATATTTTTTTGTAATCCATCTATACTTGTCTCCTTTATTTCTCTCTTTTTATTTGTTTATTTTTGTTGCTATTTTTGTGTTTTTCGCTTCTAGTGTACCATCTGTCACTGTCAGTGCCAATCCATTTCCTGGATGATCACATAATCTTGCATTTAATGCCGTTCCATTAATATATAATGTTGAAATATCCTGGTCTATGATCAGACAGATTTCATATTCTTTGTCTGCTTCCAATTTGATCGGACGCTCAAGTCCAATGTTAAAGCACTGATACCATGGATAATTTGGACATTTGTTAAAGACAACTTTATTTTCTTCCACAAAGAATCTGTATTCATATGAAACTTCTGTTTCTTCATCTTTGTAAAATCTGATAGAAAATTCTTTCGTTCCTTCTTCAAATTTTACAGTTGTTTTGAATGCTGCGATGCTTCCTGTATCTTCACAAAGAAGTGTTTCTTCTTTTGTGTCAATCGTTTTCATACAAGGGTTAAATAAATCTTTCCAACCATCGAATGCTTCCATCATCTGGTCTACCGGTTTTACCCCAAGTGTTCCATCTTCTTTCTGGAATACTTCGTGTGGCACGAAAGTTCCTCCCCACAAGTATGCGTTCTTGTCATCGTTATCGATTCTTGTTGGCACCCATCCAAAAAGTACTCTTCGTTCTCCATCAAATGCTGTACGTCCTGCATAGTATGCTCTACCGTCAAATGCATCATCAAATGGTGCTTCCCAAGGCCCGTATAGGTTCTTGCTTCTTCTGTAATGGATTTTATTACCCTCACTGTATTCTGAGAATACAAGATACCACCAGTCTCCCATCTTAAAGATCTCTGGCATCTCAAACATTGTGTAGATTCCTGGTGCCCAGAAATCTCCTTTAAATTCCCATTTCTTTAAATCTTTTGATGTGAAATGTACGAGACGTCCTGTCTGTTTTCTCTTATCTTCTCCCTTTCTTGCTCCAAGGATCAACAGATATTCTTCTCTTTCCTCATCCCATAGGACAAATGGATCTCTCCAGTTTCTCTTATCATATCCTTCCTGTGGAGGAATCTCTAATGCTTCTTTCGATTTCTCCCATGTGATCCCATCTTTGCTTGTAGCGTGAAGCAATGTCTGTGATGTCTTTCCTGCCTTTAAGAATTCTCTATTATATCCTGTATAAAATGCATGAAATCCTGCCTCTGTTTCAAAAACACTTCCTGCATAGATGAACTGATCTGCTTCTTCATCCGTTCCACGCTTTAAGCTTTCTCCATAGTCTTTGTAATCTACAAAATCTTTTGTTGTTGCTAATGCCCAACCGAATGGTTCTCCAAAAGGTCCTGGATTTCTTGTATCTCTCTGATGATATACATAAAACTGACCTTCTTTTCCATAAGGCATAATATCTCCTACCCAAATACCTTCTGGCTGATAATATAACTGATACATAATTTAATCCTTTCTTTGATTTACCTTGTTGCTTTCTATGGCTTTATTATATGTCAAACGTTTTCATATGTCAATCGTTACCATATTAATTTTTGCACAAAATATTTGGGTGATTTTTGGTAGTTTTGCATAAAACTTATCTTATTTTGTACGTTCTAGTATATTTTTAGGCATCAAAAAAGGAAGAGTAGTATTTTCTCTTCCTTTTTTATTCTCTGTTATGTTGTCTGTCCTTCCAGTAATTTTACTGGAAGATCCATGCAGCTTTCTGCTGTTTTTCCTTCAATCAGATCGATCAGCTTATCCACCGCTACCTTTGCAATCTGTTTAACTGGCTGCTGGATCGTTGTCAGTTCTGGAACAAATCCTAAAATCTGCTTTGTTCCATCTACTCCGATGATCTTTAGATCTTTCGGAATATTGATTCCTTTTTGCCTTGCAACATGAAGTGCAATCACTGCAAGCGAATCATCTCCTGCAAAAATACCGTCAATCTCAGGGTGTGCATTTAACATATCATAAATAAGTTTTTGCTTCTCCACATTCTCCATGATGAACGGTACTTCTAAAATCATCTGAGGAAGCCCTACTTTCTCCATCTCTTGAATATAAGCCTGACTTCGATTGTTACCTGGCATCTTTAATTTACTGTTTCCTCGGATACATAAAATGTGCTGACATCCTTTATCGATCAAATGTCTAGTTGCCATCTGCCCTGCTGCATAGTTATCACATGAAACGACTGGAATATGTTCTCCAAGATAACGGTCAATTCCTACGACTGGCATCTTTAACTTGGAGTATGTCTCTACGACTGCGTTATGTGTTCCAACGATCATTCCATCTACCTGATTGCGTCTTAGCATATCAATATAGGCTTTCTCTGTATCCATCTGATTTTTGCTGTTACACAGAAGCATCTTATAATTTTTCTGTGATAAATAATATTCTATCTGTTCTACAACTTCTCCATGAAATGGTGATGTTACAGTAGGAACGATAACCCCGACAAAATACGTTCTGTTATTTAACAACGCTCTGGCAATCTCATTTGGATAATAATTGATCTCTTCCATAGCATCATATACTTTTTTTCTTGTTTCTTCGCTGATGTATCCTCGGTTATTTAATACCCTGGATACTGTTGTGGGAGAAACTCCCGCTACTTTTGCCACATCTTTTATTCCAGGTTTCATTCCATACCTTCCATTTCTAACTTATTCTTAAAGTATCCCATCTTCTCGAAGCAGCTTTCCTACTTCTACATATTCTTCTCTGCTTCCCTCAAGATATTTGATCTCGTCCTCTGTCAATGTACGTTTGACTCTTGCTGGACTTCCCATAACTAAAGATCTATCTGGGATCACTGTATTTTGTGTTACAAGACTTCCTGCCCCGATCAAGCAGTGATTACCGATCTTTGCTCCATTCATAACAACAGATCCCATCCCGATCATGGAATTATCTCCGATCTGGCATCCATGGATCACGCTGTTATGTCCAACTGTCACTCCATCGCCGATTTTTACACTATTCCCTTCATCTACATGGATCGTACAATTTTCCTGTATATTACTCTGATTTCCGATCACAATAGACTCTTCTCCTTCACAGCGCATTGCTGTAAAGAACAGTACCGTAGATTCTTCTCCTATAGTAATATTCCCAACTAAAACAGTTTCTTTTGCTACTTTTGCTGAATCAGCGATCTTTGCCTGTTTGTAATTCATGTTCTATCTCCCGATATTCTTCTTATTGCTCTTCTGAGAGTAGTTCATTCTTCCTTCTTTCCAACCCTTCTTGTCTGTCTTATCCCAGTCTAGGTTGTCTCCGAAGATATATCTTGTCATCCATAATAAGCTGACCGTTGGAACCACTACCCATAATACTCTGTATTCAAGTTCCATTAAAAATGGTAAAAATGCCAGTCCTGCTGCGTGGATCAGTAAGATCACTGCCCATGCGATGATCAGCCAGTAACCGATCTTAAATGCTTCTGGCATATCTCTTCCCATTTCTTTTCCAAAATAAAAACGTTCTGCTGATAAAATGGCGGCAGCTAATACTGTCATGATCACACACATTTTATAGAATACGTTACCATCCATATATTGTCCTAAAAACATTCCGATCAATGATACGATAAACATCAGGATCAGAACAGCCCAGAGAACCTTTTCAAGCTTACTTGTTACTTTGTTTGTTGTTACTTTTTCTTTCTTCATCTTGTATAACCTCAATCTCTACTTTCTATCAGAAGCAGTTTTCCTTCACTAAATGAAATGATTCCTTCTTCTGCTTCTAATTCATTACTGATCGCGAGCGATTGCTCAAACACTAATGTATGGTCTTTTAATGGATATTTAAATCCTGTTAGTGTGACACCTCGTGTCTCATATATTGGTATCAAAGATACATATTTACCAAACTGGTCTTTCTTTGATATTGTATCTTCATGATTTAAAACCCTGATACGATTGTTTGCATCAACAAGTTCTGCCTTCACACCTTTGCTGTGTGCGTAAAACAACTGTCCGAAATTGCCCATAACATGATCGAGTCTTGTTCCAGTTCCACCTATCATAAGGATTTCATCTGCACCTGTCTCAATTGCTTTTTGTATTGCAAGTCCTGTATCAGTATCGTCTTTTTCACATGGTACGATAATCTTCTTGTCTGTTGAAAATTCTTGCATTATATCCTTACTGCAACTGTCAAAATCACCTAAAATAATATCTGGTTTTATATTCAGTCTCTTAGCATAAAGCAGTCCTTTATCAGCTGTAATAACCTGATCTGGGTTCCATTTACTGATATAGTCTTTCGCGAAATTTTCTTCGACTGTTCCGCCTGTTAAAATCAATACTCGCATTACCATTTTCTCTTTTCTTTTAGTTCTGTATAAATATTTACATAATTATCATAACGGATCTTTGAGATCTTTCCTTCTTCCAATGCCTTTTTCACTCCACAGTCTGGTTCATGTGTATGACTGCATCCCTGGAATCGGCATTCATCTTCATATGGTGCGAATTCCTGAAAATAGTCTTTGATCTCATCTTCTTCAAACATATGAATGAATAAAGAACTAAACCCTGGGGTGTCTAGGACATACGTATCTTTCTCGATACGTATCAGCTCTGAATGTCTTGTTGTATGACGCCCTCGCTTGATCTTCTCACTGACTTCCCCTGTTTCCATCTGTGCCTCTGGCTGCAGAAGGTTCATCAAAGATGATTTTCCGACCCCCGATGGTCCAGCAAGAACCGTCGTCTTACCGTGGATCAGTTCCCTGATCTCATCAATTCCTTCTTCTTCCTTAACGCTGATAAAACGAACGATATGTCCACAGTTTTCGTAGACTTTCTCTAATAATTTCAGTTCTTTTTCTTTTGCAAGATCTACCTTGTTAAAGCAGACGATCACAGGAACATCCTGTTTCTCCATCATCATCAGAAAACGATCTAACAGATTATAATTTGGCTTTGGATTCTTTGCTGCAAATATGATCAGTGCCTGATCTACATTTGACACAGCTGGACGGATCAGCTCGTTATGTCTCTCATAGATCTTTGTAATATTTCCTTCCTGCTCTGCCTCATCTAAAATATCGATTTCTACATTGTCTCCGACTAACGGTTTCATCTTCTTGTTTCGGAAGATTCCTTTTGCCTTACATTCATATAATTTATCTTCTGTCTGTACGTAATAAAATCCTGCGATTCCTTTTATGATCTTTCCTTGCATGAAATATCTCCTGCACCTGCTTTTCCTTTATTCTTCATCTGTTGTTGTTGATTCTTCATCCGCTGTTGTCGCTGTCTGACGAGGTCCAAGACTGACATAGATCCCAACGGCTGTTCCCTTCTTAACCTTGCTTCCAGAACTGATCCTCTGACGAATGACAAGTCCTTTTTCCACACTGTCACTATATTCTGTTAAAACACTTCCCAATGATAATCCGAATCTTTGCAGTTCCTGACTTGCTTCAGATTCCGTGTAATAACGAAGATTTGGAACGCTGACCGTCTGATCTTCCTTCTTGCCTTTGCTGACTGTGATCACAACAGTTGTATTTTTCGAAACTTTACTTCCATGTGATGGAGTCTGAGAGATAACTTCTCCTTTCGCAACATCATCACTGTAAGCTTCTTTTATTGAGACTTTGAGTCCTGCTGCTTTTAATTCACTCTGTGCACCAGACTTCGTCTTACTTCGCACATCAGGTACTGAAACTTTATCTTCGATCTTCTGTCCTTTGCTCACAACTAACTTGATCGTTTTTCCTTCTTCTAATTCCGTATCGCTTTCTGGATCTTGCTGCATGACCAGTCCTTTTGCATACGTATCGGAATATTCTTCTGTCACGTTGATCTTGAACTTGTTATCAATCGCCTCTCTAGCTGCTTCTAAAGACAATCCGATATAATTATCAACTGTGTATTTTTCTGTAGTATTGTGATGTTTGGCTTCTGTTGTTGCTGCGATCGTACTTTGTGTTGTTGATTTTCCTGATTTGAATAATCCAGAACTTTTGACAACAAATACGACAATAGAAATCAAAATGATCGCACCTACCACTGCTGCAAGAACAATGACAAGTTTCTCGATCTTTGAGTTCATTCCTGTTTCTTCTTCCTCATCATCCTCTTCCAGATATGCATTGCTATCTGAATCTTCCACAGGCTGTGTGTCATCATTTGTCTGGATTCTCTGTGTCAGTTCGTTCTGATCGATCATGATCGTTGGAGAATCATCGATCGTTGGAACAATTCCCACATATTCACCAGAAGTATCTTCAAACACGAGTTTCAGATCTGCGATCAATTCATCTGCTGTCTGATAGCGGTCTTCTGGCTTCTTCATTGTACATTTTAAAATGATCTTCTCTAAACTGTCTGGAATTCCATCTCTGACCTGACTTGGCGGTGTGATCTCATTCTGCAGATGCATCAATGCGATCGTTACACCATTTTCATGATCAAATGGCACATGTCCTGTTACCATCTCATACATCGTGATACCTAAAGAATAAATATCACTTTTTTCATCACAGAATCTTCCTTTTGCCTGCTCTGGAGAAATGTAATGCACCGATCCCATCGCTGTTGCTGTTGATGTAACGGTATTGCTGCTTGTTGCCTTCGCAATTCCAAAGTCTGTGACCTTTACATTTCCAATCTCTGAAACTAAAATATTCTGTGGTTTAATATCTCTATGAATAATATGATTCTTATGGGCATGTGAGATCGCTGACGCGATCTGCAGGGAAATCTCTACCGTCTCCTTCGGAGATAAATATCCTTTTCTTCGGATATATTCTTTCAGAGTCATCCCTTCTGCAAGCTCCATAACAATATAATTGATCCCATCTTCAATTCCAACATCGTATACATTCACGATATTAGGATGAGACAGCCTTGCAACTGCCTGTGCCTCTGTCTCGAATTTCTTTAAAAATTTCTCATCTTCTACGTATTCACTTTTTAAAACCTTCACTGCGACGTTCCGGTTTAATTTATGATCTTTCGCCATATAAACGTCTGCCATTCCACCGCTTCCAACGCGCTTTAGCACTTCATAACGGCCTGACAGCATCGTGCCAATCTCTAACATCTATCATTCACCTCATCTCTTTAAATCCACAATTACCAATGAAATATTGTCTTTTCCTCCGTACTCGTTCGCACGGGTGATCATCTGGTTGACCTTATTGGCAATCTGACTGTGCTCAAGAAGAAGTTCCTTCAATTCTTCGTCGGATATCATATTGGAAAGTCCATCACTGCACAAAAGCAAATATCCATCTTTGGCATCAAACTCAAAGAAATCTGGTGTCGCCATTACGGTACCTAGTGCTCTTGTGATGACATTCTTCTTTGGATGGAATCTTCCTTCCTCTCTTTCCATGATTCCTGCATGAATCAGTTCTTCCACATAAGAATGATCCACTGTAATCTGTGTTAATTCTTGATTTCCATAATATAATCTACTATCACCAATATTCATAACCGTTACTTTGCCATCAGAGATGGTTGCTGCAACGAATGTTGTTCCCATTCCCCTATATTCTTCATTACTCTGGCTTTCTGCGATCATTTCCTGATTCACAGACGCAATGGATGATTTCATTAATTCGATCGGATCGGTCTGTTTCGATTCCTCGATCAGCTGTACAAATCGTTCCACTGCAAAAGAGGAGGCATGCCCACCGGCACGGTGTCCTCCCATTCCATCTGCCACGATATAAAGATTTTTTAAGTTCCCAACAGGCTGGTCATGAAAGAAAATCCTATCTTGATTCTCTGTCCTTACCTTGCCTATATGTGAAGCCCCTACGGATCGCATATCGTTCTCCTTTACAATCTTGACTGCAGTTTTTTTCTTCTAAGCTGTCCACAGGCCGCATTGATATCTGCGCCCATTTCTCTTCTTATGGTAACATTTACACGATTTTTTTCAAGTATCTTTTTAAATTCCATAACGGATTTCGGCATAGATTGCTTAAAATCACGCTCTTTGATCGGATTAACTGGAATCAGGTTTACATGACATGGAAACCCTTTCAATCTGCCTGCTAATTCTTCTGCATGAACTGGCTGGTCATTAACCCCTGCCACAAGGCTGTATTCAAATGTCATCCTACGGTTTGTCTCTTTAAAATAATAATGACATGCATCTAGCAGCTCATCGATTGAATATTTCATTGCGATCGGCATCAGTCCTCTTCTCATCTCATCATTTGGTGAGTGAAGAGAAATGGCCAATGTGATCTGTAAATGTTTCTGAGCAAGTTCTTTGATCTTTGGCACGATTCCGCACGTTGAGATCGTAATATTTCTCTGACTGATATTTAATCCATCCTCTGATGTGATCAGTTCTAAAAATCTCAATACGTTATCATAATTATCCATCGGTTCCCCTGTTCCCATCATGACAACATTGGATACTCTTTCTTCTGTATCTCTTTGAATATAATAAATCTGTGAAAGCATTTCAGATGGCGTCAGATTACGATCTAATCCTCCAAGCGTAGATGCACAAAACTTACATCCCATACGGCACCCTGCCTGAGATGAAATACAGACAGAATTTCCATGTTTATACTTCATCAAAACACTTTCGATAATATTCCCATCATATAACTCAAATAAGTATTTTCTTGTACCATCAATTTTTGAAATAAAGCAGTCTACAGGTTTTACACCATAAATCTCCTGTGTCTGTTCGATCTTTTCTTTTAATTTTTTTGGTACATTATTCATCTCATCAAGAGACAGAGCAAGATGTTTGTGAAACCATTCATAAATCTGTTTTGCACGGAATTTCTTCTCACCAATGGATTCCATATATTCCTGCATCTCTTGAAGTGTCATTGATTTTAAATCCATAACTTTATTTTCTCCTTAATTTACCAATAAAGAATCCATCACATGGATGTATTCCTGGCAACAACTGAATAAATCCTTCTTGGGCAGTTTCAATCTTTAGATCCTTTGGCAGTTCTTTTGTAATATCAACTGCTTCAAAATCAAAGTGATCAAGAATCCATCGGAAATTTTCTTCATTCTCTGCTGGATTGATCGTGCAAGTACTATAGATCAATGTACCTCCATGCTTGACATATTGCACTGCATTTGCAAGAATCTCTCGCTGCAACTTCACAAGATCCTTCATGCCTTCTTCTGAAATGTGGTATTTAATATCATTTTTCTTTCCCATGATTCCAAGTCCTGAACATGGTACATCTGCGATCACAACATCCGCAGCCTCAATATGTTCTTCATCCAACACTCTCGCATCAAATACTTCGGATTCCATATTCGTAAATCCAACACGATCAATGTTATCTTCGATCAGATCTGTCTTGTATTCCGTTAGATCCCTTGATAACACTCGCCCGCTTCCCTTCAGCTGATCTGCAACATATAAGGATTTACCACCTGGTGCACTGCAAAGATCCATCACAAACTGCTCTTTCTGGACACTGGCAAGTTTGGCACACAACATGGAACTTTCATCCTGTACATAACAACTTCCTTCACGAAATGCTTTCAAACGATACAAAAAATCATAATCTGAGATCTGCACTGCATTTTCGATCAAACTTCCATCTTCTACTGTAACGCCTTCTGCTTCCAGTTCTTTTCTGACAGCTTCTTTCCCACCCTTGGAAATCAGACAACATAATGTTGTTTTTCTCTCTTCCAGATAAGAAGCTATGATCTTCTCTACTGTTTCGTTATCATATGTCTTCTGAAAGAATTTTATGATCCATTCTGGAATAGAATAAGCAACTGATAAATATGTCTCAAGATTCTTCTCTCTTGATGGATATTGGATCTCATCTTTCTTCCTTGAAATATTACGAAGTACACCGTTCACAAAACCTGATAATCGGGAAAATCCTCGTTTCTTTGCAAGTTTCACTGCCTCATTACATGCAGCAGAATCTGGAACCTGATCCATATAAAGAATCTGATAGATTCCCATACGAAGCAATGCACGGATCAGTGGTTTACATTTTCTGATCTTCGTCTTTGAGAACTGATCTGCAACATAGTCGATCGTGATCTGACGCTCTAAAGTTCCTTCCACCAGTCTTGTAAAAAATGCGCGGTCTCTTTTTTCAGAAAACTGGTATTTTTCTAATACATTTGAAATTGCGATGTGTGATAATTCTTCTTTTTTATCTACTTTGATCAGTACATCCAATGCACATTCTCTCGGATTTTGCATCGTATCATTCTCCTAATTTTGTTCCGGCTTCTACCTGATATCCAAGTAAAAATGCCTGTACCTGCATACGTTTCTTTCCTGCCAGCTGAATCTCATGAAGTGCAAGATCATTGCTTCCTGTTGCTACGATGATCTCTTTTTTGTTGACTTCTACGATCGTTCCTGGTTCTTCTTTACTCTGTGCATCAAGCACATCTGCTTCCCAAACTTTCATTGTCTTTCCATCTAAGGATGTATAAGCACTTGGCCATGGATTCATTCCACGGATCAGACATTCGATTTCTCTTGCTGATTTTGTGAAATCAATCTGCCCCATATCTTTACTTAGCATTTTGGCATAACAGCTTTCTTCGTCATTTTGTTTTTCTCTGACGGCTGTTCCATCTTCTAATTTCTTTAATGTTTCTAATAATAAATCTGCTCCTAATACCATCAATTTATCATGCAGAGAACCAGCTGTTTCTTTCTTATCTAAAACAACTTCTGCTTTATCGATCATATCTCCGGTATCTAATCCTTTTTCCATATACATGGTTGTGATTCCTGTCTTTTCTTCTCCATCAAGGACTGCCCACTGGATCGGTGCTGCTCCTCTGTATTTTGGAAGGAGTGATCCATGAACATTGATACATCCATACTTTGGAATATTTAAGATACTTTCTGGTAAGATCTGTCCATAAGCAACAACAACGATCACATCTGGGTTGAGGTTTTTTAACTCTTCAATGAATTCCTCATCTCTGGCTCTCTGTGGCTGATATACTGGGATATCATATTCCACTGCTTTTTCTTTGACTGGAGGAAACTGCATCTTCTTTCCTCTACCTCTTTGTTTATCCGGCTGTGTCACAACAGCAAGCACCTCATGGTGATCGATCAGTGCCTGCAGTGTTGGTACTGCGAACTCCGGTGTTCCCATAAATACTGCTTTCATCTTATTCTACCTCTTCCATCGTGACGTCTCTTGCTGGTTCTTCTGCTACATCTGGATATAAAATTCCATCCAAATGGTCTGTTTCATGACAGAGCGCTCTTGCAAATAATCCAAATCCTTCTACTGTGATCGGATTCATATCTTCATCAAATGCTTCACAGATCACATGATCTGGACGTTTCACAACTGCTACTTTTCCTGGAAGGCTTAAACATCCTTCTTCTCCTACCTGCTCTCCTTCTTTCAGTGTGATCACTGGATTGACAAGAGTTACACATTCTCCCTCTTCTCCAGTATCAATGACTACGATTCTTTTTAAGATTCCCACCTGAGGTGCTGCAAGACCAACACCCATTGCTTCATACATTGTATCATACATATCTTCTACTAATGTATGCATTCTTGGTGTCATTTCTTTTACTTCTTTACATTTTTTTCTTAAAACATCGTCTCCTAATACTCGAATCTGTCGAATTGCCATAATTGTTCTCCCTTTCTTTTAATAACTGTTCATTGGGTTAAAATCAAAATTGACCAGTAAATTTTTCCTGATCTTATTTAAATCGATCCACTGTTCCAGACGGTTCTTTGCTTTCACCAGTGTCTCGTAATCTTTATTCTTAATATATATCACTTTGCGGTATTGATCATTGATCTTGCCAAATCCTGCCTCGCTCGGCCCGATCACCATCAGATCCATATGTTTTACCACATTTGCCATCGCATCCATTACTTTATCAAGCCATGCTTTATCTTCTCCTGATGCAAATACGACCAACATCTGCCATTCTGGTGGATATCTCATCAAGCTTCGGTAGCTGATCTCTTCTTTGTAAAATGCGTGATAATCCTGTTTGGCTGCAGTCTGGATACTGTAATGTTCTGGGGAATATGTCTGGATCACTACTTCTCCTGGTTTGTCGCCTCTTCCTGCTCTTCCCGCAGCCTGTGTCAATAACTGGAATGTTCTTTCTCCTGCCCGGTAATCATTGGCATGCAGGGAAAGATCTGCTGCCAAAACACCTACCAATGTTACATTCGCAAAATCATGTCCTTTGACGATCATCTGTGTTCCCACTAAAATATCTGCTTCTCCATCAGAAAATGCCGATAAGATCTGTTCATGACTATTCTTTCTCTTCGTTGTATCCATATCCATACGAAGCACTTTTGCTTGTGGAAATTCTTTGTATAATGCAGCTTCCACTTTCTGGGTTCCAAGACCGAATGTTCCAATATACGGGCTTCCACACTCTGGACAAACCTTCAGCATCGGCTGTTCATATCCGCAATAATGGCAGCGCAGTCTTCCATCTCTGTGATATGTCATAGAAATATCACAATGAGGGCATTCCATGACATGACCACAGCTTCTGCATGAAACGAATCCCGCATAACCACGCCGGTTTAAGAACAACATGATCTGTTCGCCTTTATTCAAACGATCCTTTATCAGTTCTTTCAGTCTTCGACTGAACATGCTACGGTTTCCCGCTTTTAATTCTTCTCTTAGATCTTCAATATAGACTTGCGGTAACACTGCTTCTTTGGCTCGTTTTGTCAACTCCCACAGCCGATAAGTTCCATCCAGTGCATGTTTATAACTCTCAACTGATGGTGTCGCCGAACCTAAGATCACCGATGCACCTTCCATCTGTGCTTTCTTGATTGCAACTTCTCTTGCATGGTATTTGGGAGTTTGTTCACTCTTGTAACTGCCTTCATGTTCCTCATCGATCACAATCAGCCCAAGATTCGAAAATGGAACAAACAATGCAGATCGTGGTCCAATGATCACATCCACGTCTCCCCTCTGTGCACGAAGCCACTGATCGTATCTCTCACCTTTGGATAATCGTGAATTCAGAATTGATACACGCTCTCCAAATCGTTTGGTAAACCTTGTAACCGTCTGATAAGTCAGTGCGATCTCTGGGATCAGGACGATTGCCTGTTTTCCCTGTTTGATCACTTCTTCGATCGCTGCGAGATAAACTTCTGTCTTCCCACTTCCTGTGATTCCATGTAAAAGATAGGTTTTGTGGTCTTCTCTTAAAAAATCTTCCCGAAATTCATCGATCAGTTCCTGTTGCTGTTCATTTAACACATGCGCTTCTGCTTTTGCTATACTGAACTCTCCAGGATTCCGGTAATAATATTCTGTCACAACATGAAGAATTCCTTCTCTTTCCATGCTGTCTACTGTACTTTTTGAAATCTTTAGATCTTTCGATGCCATTTCCCATGAGATCTTCCCATGGTCTAATAAAGCTGCAAGAAGTCTTGCTTTCGCCACATAATGCTTACTGAAATATTCATCAAGCATCGCTGGTCCATGCACTTTCTCAATGCATAGCTCAATGTATTTTCTCGCTTTTCGTGCAACTTTTTCCTGCACTGGAAGTACGGTTTTTAATGCCTGGATCATTGTTGATCCATAATTCTCTCTGATCCACGCAGCTAACTCGATCATATTTGACTCCACACCAACATGATCCGTCTCAATCCTTAAGATTTCTTTGACTTTACTCTCATCATAGTCAACTGTCCGTGAAAGATTGACTACATATCCCGTCTGTTCCTTATTAGAACGTCCAAATGGGACAACGACTTGCTGTCCCACCCGAATATCCTTGATCATGGAAAAAGGCACCTTATAGGCAAACACCTTATCCAGTGCCTCATGTGAAATATTAATAATTATATCCGCATATAATTTTTCCATAGATTATTTGATTACGTGACCTTTCTCTCTTAAAACTTTGACCACTTTATCTACTTTCTCACGGCAGATCTCATGGCTTCTTGCCTCGACCATAACACGTACTAATGGCTCTGTTCCACTCTCACGTACAAGGATTCTTCCTTCATCACCAAGTTCTGCTTCTACTTCCTTAACTGCCTTCTGTACATCTTCATCTGCCTGTGCAACTGCTTTGTCATATACACGGACATTTTCAAGGATCTGTGGGAAGATCTCAACGGGTTCTGCTAACTGTGCAAGGCTTTGTTTCTGCTCGATCATTGCTTCCATGATCTTTAAGGATGTTAAAATACCATCTCCTGTTGTTGCAAACTTACTGAAAATGATATGTCCAGACTGTTCTCCACCTAATGCGTGACCATTCTTCACCATATTCTCATTAACATATTTATCTCCAACAGCAGTCTTCTCATAAGCAATTCCTGCTGCATCAAACGCTTTATATAATCCAAGATTGGACATTACAGTTGTAACAACTGTATTATTGTTCAAGTCTCCGTGTTTCTTCAGATACTGTCCACATACATAAAGGATCAGATCTCCATCGACAACCTGTCCATTCTCATCGACTGCGATACAACGGTCTGCATCTCCATCATATGCAAATCCAACATCTAAGTGGTTTTCTTTTACATATCCCTGTAAGATCTCGATATGTGTAGATCCACAGTTTGTATTGATATTTGTTCCATCTGGTTCATTATTGATCACATGTGTCTCTGCACCAAGTGCTTTAAATACATTCTCTGCGATCGCAAATGAGCTTCCGTTAGAGCAGTCTAATCCGACTTTGACACCTTTAAATGATCTTGTTGCTGTAGAGATCAGATATCCGATATAATGATTTCTTCCGGCTGCATAGTCTTTTGCTCGTCCGATCTCTTTCTTTGTTGCAAATGGGATTTCATGGATCTCCCCATCAATATATGCTTCGATCTCATTTTCAACTTCTGCTTCCATCTTATGCCCTTTGGCATTGATCAATTTGATTCCATTATCATAGTATGGATTGTGGCTTGCTGAGATCATGATCCCGCAGTCAAACTGTTCTGTTCTTACGACATAAGCCACACTTGGTGTCGTTGTTACATAAAGCATATATGCATCTGCTCCAGATGCTGTCAATCCTGCTACTAAAGCATTCTCAAACATATAGCTGCTTCTTCTTGTATCCTTACCGATGACAATCTTTGCTCTGCTGCTTGACTTCTGGTTAAAATACCATCCAATATAACGTCCGACTTTATATGCATGTTCTACAGTTAAATTTATATTTGCTTCTCCACGGAACCCGTCTGTTCCAAAATATTTTCCCATCTTAATACTCCTTGCATCGTATTGTTTTTGTTTTTACCACCTGACATTATACCATGATTATGATCGTCTATCAAATATAGAATCCATGAAGTTTTTCTTAAATATCTGCTTCTTTTCTAAGCCCGATCAGTTCTTCTCTTGTTGCATTTCCTGTTTCCAATGCGTTTTCCCTCATGACTTTATAAAATTCTGCCCATGTTGTATTAACATACGGATTCACATATAAAACTCCTACAATCCCAAATGTGATCGTTGATAACAGATTCCATCCGATAAATGACAGATCAAGTACGAATGCATTCCATTTTTCTCCATCCATCATATTTTTACTGATTTCAAACGCTCTCTTCCTTGATATCCGAGGGTTTTCCGCAAGAATGTAAGGGATCATTTTATATTCATAACTTTTCACGATTCCTGGTATAATTAAACACAACGTCCACAGCACTGTATAAAGATCCCTGCAAAAGATCGTAGCAACATTTCTTAAGTATGCACCATTGAGGAATCCATCAACGATCAATGCGATTCTTGTCTTATGTTCGCTGTTCTCCTCATAAAAACGACAGCCTCCAACTTCAAACAGGTTTCCTACAAAAATCTTAAACAACAAACCTACACTAAAGGCTGTTATGATCAAGATCAGAATAAATGACACATACATTCCATTATACATCGGACCTATCAGATTTTTATAGATCATATCACCTGCAACTCCAAAAAACGAAAATAATGTTTGTATCAAATTTGATGCCGCATCACCATTTCCTGCTGCTATATTACTTCCTTCCTGCAGGGAACCATTCCCTGCTGCATTACCAGTTCCTCCCGTTAATGCTGTCACTACAAGTGTTGCAAGCACAACGATCCAATAATTGCGATGCAGTGCTGCCTTCCCTCGTTCCTTCAATTCACTTCTTGTCCACATATTCATTCACCTCTCCTTTTTGTAAATTGTTTTGATCCTAAAATCATTTTCATCATAACACAAAAGCAGTACACCTGCTACAAAAACAAGTGTACTGCTTTTTATTCTTGGTTTATTATGCTTAAAAGAAAATCTATTTTACAAATTCTTTTACCTTGGCAGCGATACTGTCACCATCTAATCCGAATTCTTTGATCAGTTCTACTGCTGGTCCTGAATGTCCGAATACGTCATTCACACCGATCTTTAATACTGGTGTTGGAAGCTGTTCAGATAATACATCACATACAGCACTTCCTAATCCACCGATCACAGAATGTTCTTCTACTGTAACAACTTTACCAGTTGCTTTCGCTGCTTCTAATACAAGTTCTGTATCTAATGGTTTTACAGTTGCCATATTGATCACCTGAGCATTGATTCCTTCTGCTGCTAATTTCTCAGCTGCATCTAAGGATTCAGCAACACATAATCCATTAGCAATGATCGCTACGTCTGTTCCTTCTCTTAAGACTTTACCTTTTCCGATCTCGAATTTGTAATCTTCATCGTTGATCACTGGTACAGCCAGACGTCCGAATCTCATATAAACAGGTCCTTCCATCGCTGCTGCAGCTTTTACTGCTGCTTTTGCTTCAATATCATCAGATGGAACGATCACTGTCATTCCAGGGATTGTACGCATTAATGCAATATCTTCACAACACTGATGTGTAGCTCCGTCTTCACCTACGGAAATACCACCATGAGTAGCTCCGATCTTAACATTTAAATGTGGATATCCAACAGAGTTTCTTACCTGCTCGAATGCACGTCCTGCTGCAAACATCGCAAAACTACTTGCAAATGGAGTCATTCCTGCTGCTGCAAGTCCAGCAGCAATACCGATCATATTACATTCTGCGATACCACAGTCAATATGTCTTTCTGGAAAAGCTTTCTTAAACATTCCTGTTTTTGTTGCAGCGGCTAAGTCAGCATCTAAAACTACAACATTAGGGTTTTCCTGTCCTAATTCAACTAAAGCATTACCATAGCTTTCTCTTGTCGCAATCTTCTTTACTTCTGCCATCTTACTCGCCCACCTTTTCTAATTCTTCCAGTGCCTGTTTACATTGTTCATCATTTGGTGCAGAACCATGCCATGAAACCTGATTCTCCATAAAGGATACACCTTTACCTTTGATCGTCTTCATAATGATCGCTGTTGGTTTTCCTTTGCATTCTTTTGCCTGTTTGAACGCATCAGCGATCTGATCAAAGTCGTGACCATCAATTTCAACCACATTAAAGTTAAATGCTTCGAATTTAGCTCCGATCGGATATGGAGAGTTTACTTCATCAATTGGTCCATCAATCTGTAATCCGTTGTTATCAACGATAACTACTAAATTATCAAGTTTTCTGGATCCTGCAAACATTGCAGCTTCCCATACCTGTCCTTCCTGGATCTCACCATCACCAAGAAGTGTATATGTACGATAGTCTTTATTCTGAAGTTTTGTAGCAAGTGCCATACCAACTGCGGCAGAGATTCCCTGTCCTAATGATCCACTAGACATATCTACGCCTGGAATCTTCTTCATATCAGGATGTCCCTGTAAGTAAGATCCTACATGTCTTAATGTTAACAGATCTTCTTTTGGGAAAAATCCTCTTTCTGCTAATGTTGAGTAATATCCAGGAGCTACATGTCCTTTAGATAATACGAAACGATCTCTGTTTTCATCTTTTGGATTCTTAGGATCAACGTTTAACTCAACGAAATATAAATATGTAAATACATCAGCTGCTGATAAAGATCCACCCGGATGTCCGGATTTGGCAGCATGTGTTGACTTAATGATACCTTTGCGAACCTCATTTGCTGTTTTCTTTAATTCTGCGGTTGTCATTGTATCTACCACCCTTTCTTATTCTCCGAATACTGCTTTGTAATCTGCCTGGAATTTTTCGATTCCCTGATCTGTTAATGGGTGTTTCATCATCTGTTCAAATACGTTGTAAGGTACTGTTGCAATGTCTGCTCCCATCTTAGCACATTCTGTTACGTGGATTGGGTTACGTACACTTGCACAAATGATCTGTGTATCGATATCTCCTGCTGCATCAAAGATCTCTCTGATGTCTGCAATTAAATCTAATCCGTTCTGAGAAATGTCATCCAGTCTTCCTAAGAATGGAGATACATATGTTGCTCCAGCTCTTGCTGCTAATAAAGCCTGGTTTGGATTGAAGATCAATGTCAGATTTGTTTTGATCCCTTCAGAAGATAATACCTTTGTAGCTTTTAATCCTTCGATCGTTGTAGGAATCTTAACTACCATGTTTGGATGAATCTTAGCGATTTCTCTTCCTTCTTTGATCATTCCTTCTGCATCAGTTGTTGTAGCTTTTACTTCACCACTGATAGCTCCATCTACAATAGAAGTGATCTCTTTGATCACATCTTCAAACTGTCTTCCTGATTTAGCGATCAGTGAAGGGTTTGTTGTAACTCCACAGATAACTCCCATATCATTTGCTTTACGAATCTGATCTACATCTGCTGTATCCACGAAAAATCTCATAACTTACTTCCTCCTAAAACATTATTTGTTGTTTTGTTCGTTGTTTTGTTTATGGCTTTATTTAAACATGGATAAAATGTCTTGTCAAACTCGAAAAACTGTCAGATTTCAGCAATATTCATTGAATTTATTAATATTTTTCAACTTTATTAATAGTACATGGTTTTTCGTTTTTTTTCAAGATGCTTTCTTCAATTTTTTTCAATTAAAAAAACCTCGTTTTTCCTTGTTTTTCCGTAAAAAAATATGCTATGATAAATGTAGTTTTAATTAATAATTATTATTTTATTACTAATATTTTTGTTTTTTTATTAGTTGTTATTAATTAATTAAAATAATTTTGATTAAGGAGGATTTTATGGGTTTAAAGAAGAAAGTAACGACCAAAGACATTGCAGATCACGTCGGTCTTTCCCAGTCTGCAGTCTCCATGATCTTAAATAATAAGACTAATGTCTCTTTTTCAGACAGCACCAGACAGAAAGTTTTGGACGCTGCAAAAGAGCTTGGCTATCAAAAAAAGAAAAAATCCATTGAACAGACATCGAAGCCTTTATCGAAAATCATTCTGATCATGTGTCCGTTCTTATCTAACCATTATTATACAACTCTGGTTCATTCGATCACAGAACGAGCACATGATTATGGATATCTTACCTTTGTTGCACCAACACTGCGAAACCCGAGCACCGAACAATATTATCTGGATCTTATGAAAAATGATCTGGATACTGCTGGAATCGTTTATCTGTATCCAACTTCTTTTCTTCCAGAAGTTAATGATATGTCAAAACAGATTCCAATCGTCAATATCGGGGATAAAAATGACGAGATCACTTTTGACTCGATCCATGTCAGCAGCTCCAAACCTGCCAGACTCGTCGCAGAACATTTGATCTCCCTTGGACACCGCAAGATCACTTACATATCAACACCGATCAGTGATATTGAACGTTCCAGATCAAAACGTTACGATGCACTTGTTGCAACCTTCAAAGAACACGGCTTTGGAGATGACTGCGTCAGTATTCGTTCCCTCTCACCCGGAGAGTATAATCTGCTGTCTCCAAATATGCTGGAATATTCTTCCGGATACAATCTGACAAAACAGATTCTCGAAGAGGGAACGGATTCTACCGCCTTCGTTGGATACAATGATATGGTTGCATTTGGAATCCTAGATGCATTATATGAATTAAAATACAAAGTACCAAATGACTTCTCTGTCTGTGGTTTCGATAATATCCCAATGGCCGATATGAATCGTATTTCACTTACAACAGTGGAACATTCTATCGAAGCAAAAGGAAGAGAAGCCGTTGATATCATTGTACGCATCCGCGACTCAAAGACCAAGAACCAGCCTCGAAGCTTTGTTACAAAGTTGGAATTTGAACCATTTATCGTGAAACGAAAAAGCACTGGGAGGGCGAAGTTTTAAGTTGTATCACGGAAATGTATCGAGTATTCATAAAAACATAAAGAAAGATAGAGGTACGAAAAACGAATTCCATTGACGGATTTTTTGCAAAACGCTGATTCGCCAACACTCCTGCACAACTCACTGCGTTCAAACAGTGCCCGTGTTGACTGCGATTTTGCAAAAGATCCTATGGAATTCTATCATTTCGTACCTCTATCTTTCTTTTATTTCTCTCACATACATGCAAGCTACCTTCAAATCGGATTCTATAGTGTCTCTCCTTTTGTACGATAGCTGTTCATATAGTGCTGTGATTCACTTGTTCGTACATTTACATCATTTAAGATGCATCCTGTAATTTCAGCTCCTGATCCTGAAAGAATTTCCATACCTTCCAGAATTCGATCTACATCTGTATAGTCCTGACGGATCACAAATACTGCTCCGTCTACATACTGGGCGACGATCGCTGCATCTGATAATAGTCCACTTGGTGGTGTATCTATGATCACGAAATCGGCTTCTGCCTCCAGTTCTTTTACAAACTGTCTCATATTCTTACCACTTAAAACGGTAGATGTATCCTGGATCGGTGTAGAACCTGCAAGTACTTTAACGCTTGTATTTTTGTACTGCTGTACTGCATCGTCTATGTTAACTTCGCCTTTCATTACTTCCAGAGTTCCTAATTCTTGTTCATTCATTCCAAGTACTTTGGCGGTGGATGGGTTTCTTAAATCCGCATCTACCAGAATTACTTTATACCCTTTCATCGCAAGTGATATTGCAATATTGGCTGAAACTGTTGATTTTCCTTCTCCTGGCATAGCACTTGTTACAAGAAAAGATTTCATGCCTGTCTCTTTTTGTGCACGCTCGATCCTTCGTCGTACCGTTCTTGCTGCTTCCAGGAAGCTTCTTGGAATTCTTGGATTATCTAGCACGATCAATTCCTGTGTTTGCGTACGTTTCTTATGGAATTTGGCACGAGGCATGATTCCAAGACTTTTTGCATGGAAGAGTCGTTTGAAATCTTCTTCTTTCTTAACTGTATTCTTACCAAGTGCTAACAGGACATCGAGCAAGATACATAGTAAGATTCCGATCAAAACGCCGATCTGTATCTCATGTCTATAACTAAATGGATTAGCAGGTGTAGTCGGAACCCCGCTTTCATCCATGAGTGTCAGCTGTGAGCTTCCAATGACAAACTCTGCTACCGATGGGTAATTTTTAACGACTGCTTTTAAAATCTTCTCAGCCATCTTCGGATTATTTGCAGTCACTTTCAACGTAAACAGATTTGTATTCTCCATGACTTCTGCTTCGATCGTTCCAGGAACAGACTGAAGGCCAAGATCCTGTGCCAATACTTCTTTAAATGCTCCACTTTTCAAAATATATGGAAAAGATTTTGCCATTTGGTTGGCTGTTGCATTCTCAATATATGTATTAGAATTCTCTGATGTAATACTGGAATTGATCGTAAATGTGGAAGATGCTACATAGTATGGGGAATAGGTAAGTCTCTTGTATCCACAGAACACTGCACCACAAATCACAAGAATGATCAAAAATCTCCATTTCATTTGAATGATTCCTTTGATCAAGTCATCAAACAATCCAGCAATATCGATCAGATTCTCTTTATGTTCTGTTTTTGATTCATATTCTTTACTCATGATCTTTCTTCACCTGCCGTTCTGTTTTTGATTCTTGTGTTTTATCTTCATTGCCCTTTTTCGTTCTGCTTCCATAACCATAGCCATAGCCGTAACCGTAACCATAGCCATATCCATGGTTTCCATAACCGTATTTACTTCCGTAACCATAACCGCTTCCATATGCATATTTGTATCCGTAATTTCTTGCTGTCTGAGCAACTCCATGGAATACATCGTTATAAACGCATCCAAGCATCGTTCCTTCTGCTGAATTTAGAATACCGATCGTCTCATTGATATCTTTTACTAATGCTGTATGTTGTCTTACAACAAGGATCGATGCATCTGCAAGGTCAACTAACTCTTCTGCATCGGCCGCCTGTGACATTGGTGGTGTATCAATAATAATGTAATCCAGCTTTGTCTTAAAAAACTCTACGATCTTCTGGAAGATTGGTGATGCGATCATCTCTGTAGAATTTGGATAGATCATAGAACCTGCGATCAATAACAATTCTGATTTTGGAAGATCTGTTACCAGATTATCTATCTGTTCATTTCCATTCAATACTTCTCCAAACTGCTGTATTTCTTCCTGATCCAATCCAAAAATCTTGTATTGTGAAGGTTTGCGAAGATCCGCATCGATCAACAATACTTTCTCTGATTCTTCCGCAAGTGCCAATGCTAAATTGGCTGCAACTGTTGATTTACCTTCATTTTCTTCCACACTTGCAACCAGAAGTGTTTTTGCATTCTTCTCTTTCATCTTACTGCTGACTTTACGAGCAAGTTTCTTCATATCCTCCACATATTGAAAGCTTGTTCCTGGATTTGTCAACAATACCGGACTCTTTTTGCGGTGGATTCTTGCTTTCCATGTCTTATAGATCTTCTCATGATATAACGTCTGCAAAAGCTTTGCATCAAGTTTCCTTGAAACTTCTTTTGGTTTTCTCACTGTATCCTTTAAGAATGACAAAATTGCGATCAATCCACATAACGCAACGATCGTCATTAAAAATGTTTTCTTCATAAGTGCTGTTGGCTGAAATTTATTTACCGGACCACTTGGCACTGTTGGTTTCTGCAATACATCCAGCACAACATTTCCGATCAGCTGATCTGTCACAACAGAATAATTATTCATGATTGCCTTATTCAAACGAAACGCCATCTCTGGGGAATCTGCCTGAACTTTCAAAACTAAAAGATTGGTTTCATTTACTACCTCTGCAGATGCACTTCCTGGAAAATAATCCATATCCATCTCTTTTGCGACTTTCTTTTGTAAAATCGAACTGTTTAGAATCTCAGAAAACTTTGTCGCCATCTCAGACGTTGCACTCAAATCTGAATATACACTATTGTTGCTTCCTTTGCTGCTTACGATAAATGTACTTGTTGATTCATACTGTTTGTGATAGTTTCGTCCGACATAAACATAAGAGAGCAAGCTCATAGATGCTGCCAGAAGCAGGATCACTATTGCATATTTCCAGATATCTCTTAAGATACTATACAAATCAATATTCATTTCATAATCGTTGACTGATATATTTCGTTTATCACTGCTCATTTGCCGGCCTCCTATTCTGTAACGATCACGATCAGTCTTACCGTTCCTGTACGGCTCTTTCCACTTTTTACTGAATAAGTGATCTCATAAGAACCTGGGGTATCGTAATCTACTTCATCTTTGATCTTCACTTTGCTCTTACCAATATCTCCTGGTACATCCGAGTCATAATCTCCTCCCATGCACACTTTAGATATGTAAGATGCTGCATCTAGTTTGTCACCTTTCTTCGTATAAACCAGATACTTCTTCAAATGAATAAAAGGAATCTCTGATCTGTCCGTTGCATCATAAACCTGTATCGTTGCCTGAAATGATACCGTGTCTCCTGCACTATTGCTTACCTGAAGTTTGACCGGATATTCTCCTGGTGTATACAGATCAACTACTGAGTTTGTCAAAATCTTTATCTGATTTGATAAATCACCATCAATCTTATCTTTCACCGTAAGATTCTTTAATAATTCTTCATTCTTAGAAGCTCCTCCAGATTCAAAACATAATGGTTCCTTCAAATAAAACTTTGGTGATGTATAACCCTCATACTGTACAATACGGTTTGCACGACTGACGTTATTATGTCTGTCCACTGCTGCATATACAACCAGACGCCGTCCACCTCCCAGAAAGTTTGAAACACTTTCTACTACAAGAGAATCCGTAACATCCCCATCATTCTCATCAACTGCTTTTACTCCTTGCAAAAAATCTTCATCGGTAGCATTGAGCCCTACTGTCAATTCCTGCTGATCCATTGTAATGACCGGTCCGATCCGGTCTCCTTTTCTGACCTGTGTAAACCAGAAGATCAGACTTGCTGCCAGTGATATACAAAATATCACAAAACTTACCAATTTTAATTTCTTCATTGTACCACCTTTTCTCCTTCAAGAATTCTCTTAGGATTATCATATAACAATTTCTTTGAATATTCAAAAGAATATTCTTGTTCCATATATTCTTTGATATCTGCCATATAGGTTGTCCGCTCATATGGTTTGTGTGCATCACTTGCGATACAAGTTACCATATGTTGATCCAGCAGACGATCTACACATTGTTTTGCTCCTGATCCAAATCTGCCAAAGATGCTCCCTCTGTTTACCTGCAACAAACATCCCCTGTTTTTCCACTTTGCGATACCGCTTTCTGATTCCTGTACACACCGGTATCTCTCTGGGTGTGCGATCACTGGCGTAACTCCAAGTTCCATCAGATCATGAAGCATCTCATCCATCTCTTCCTGCTCGATTCCAAACGAAAATTCAGTCAAAAAATATCCCGTCTGATTCAATGAAAGCAATCTGCCTTCACGGATCATCCGAGGAACTTCTCTTGTCATATAAATTTCCATTCCAGAGAATACTCTTAATGGCAGCTTTACTTCATCCAGTGCTTTTCTAAACGCTTCTAATCTTTGCAGATATTCTTCGATCGAATATTCTTTGAAAAATCCCCCTGTATTGGCATGCGATGTTGCAACTAATGTATGAACACCACTTTTCAATGCCAATGCTGCCATAGATAGAGAATCTTCCATATCTCTCGCTCCATCATCCAATCCTGGCAAAATATGCGTATGTATATCGATCATCTATTTTATTTTCCTTTCAGAAATCCCATATGCAAAAAGAATTCCTCCAGTCCATCAAGACTGGAGGAATCCACCTTGTTTTTTGATTAATACTGTTCTTTGACGTGTTTTGCTGCATATACAGCTAATGCTGCTGCAGCGAGTGATACATATACTAATGTAACTGGCGCTCCCTGATCACTAGTCTTTGGTGATGCAGATGTTGTTGATGTTGATGATGTTGATGTCGTTGTTGTTTTCGTCTTAGCTGGTTTTTCATCCTTGTCGAATTCATCATCATCAATCTGGGTTTTCTCATCAACCTTCTCCTGTTCTGTACTCGTATTATAATACTCATCTTCAGGACTTGGTGCTGCCATAACACTTAGTGAAAAAGCAAAACACATAATCAATGTTGCTGCCATCATAATCAACTTTTTCATGCTAAATCCCCCCTTACTGGATTCTAACTGATTTGTGTATAAAATACCTTCAATATCATCTCAAATAATTTTGTCTCATCCGGATAATATTCTGCATATCCTGTCACACCTTCTTTGATGTCACAGTCAATGCTGTAGATATTGTCAGATGAAAAACTGCTTCCTGAAACTTTCGTTGCAAGATATGTGATCTTCGGTGCTGAAAGATTCGTTACTGAATTCTCTGATACAAGATTCAGAAGATCTAATGGCAATGTAAGATCGCCCTTCATCTCCTGTAATGCTTTCTGGGCAAATGCTGTAATATACTGCTGTTGTCTCTGCATACGTGCCATGTTCGCATCCAGTGGATCAAATTCTCTGGATCTTACATAAGTCTCTGCCTGACCACCCAGCAATGTCACATTCGCACCTTCCTTCAGAGTTGGATCAACGCTTGTCAGATCCCCGATCACTTGAACGTTCACTCCACCTACTGCATCATTCAGTACACTGATCGCAGAGAGGTTGATCGACATATATGAATCGATAGGAATTCCATATAACACTTTGGAAACTGCATCCACAGCATTCTTACAGCTCTTGGCTTTCCCATCCCCATAGGCATAGGCTAAACATAACTGTCGAAGTTTCCTTCCTGAATACTTTCCATTCTCATCATATGTCTTAACGTTCGCCATGATATCTCGAGGAACATTGATCAGTGAAATCTTTCCTGTAGAAGTATTCACAGCTGCTAGAAACAAGGTATCTGACTGTCCTGCTCCGTGTTTCTTTAAGTATTCTTCATCTGTATTGATCTTATCTCGGTCAACACCCATAAATAAGATACTCGTTATATCTTTATTATACTGATATTTATGTCCATTGTAAATAACCAAATCTCCCTGATTCTGGACTTTTACGCCATCTACGTTCTTTGACATTTTCATCTTGCCTCCAAATAAAGAGCCCTTTCCAAGTGCCCACATTCCAACAATGGCTGCACATGGAAGCAAAATGATCACCGCTAATACGATTATAACTCTTTTTATGATCTGTTTTGGTGTCTTTTTCTTCTTTGCTTTCTTCTTTTTCTCGTTCTTTTCTTCTTTTACTTCAAAGCCTTGAAATGCTTCCTTGGATTCTGGCTGGAGATCCTTCAGATTCTGATCCAATTCTTCATTTAATCTCTTAGCCTCATCCGTATGGTTCTTATTTTGTACTTCTTTCATCCGTCAACACCGCCTGTACTAAATAACGATTATTTGGCTGTCCTCCTACGCAGGTACTCAGCGTGATAATCTTATCGTTGCTTGTAACTTCCTGATCTTTCCTTACATGACTTCCCATGTCTCTTATGTTCTTGACATTTCTTAAATAATTCTCAAACTTCTTCTTATTCTTAAAATTAAATGTCTTAAGTAAATGCCTGTCGTCAAACTTATATGCCGCAAAGATCGTGTATGTGTATGTTTTCTTTGGTGTGTAAACATATACTTCTTTGTGTTTCTTAAAAAATGCTTCATCTTCAAACTTGTGAAGATTCTGGAACATAGATCCATTTCTCATATTATGTCCATAAAATATTGTGTTTGGATCTGAAAAATCCTTCTTATTCGCTTTCTCTGTATAAATACATCCTGCAAACTCTGGCTCATTTTTAAAGTTATATTTTAAATAATGATCGTCTGATTCCTGACTTTGTGCTACCGGATAATCAATTCTTGTTCCTGGAACGTAGATCCATGCATAGATATCACTGTTGATCTTGATCAACTTCTTAAAGTTGATCTTCTGTCCATGTTTGACTCCAGCTGGAACTTTCTCCGGCTCTTTTCCTTCGTTCTCACCAGTAAATTCTGTGCTTGCTATCTCTTTTAATGTTGCTTTTCTTGCCTGTTCTGTCTTATAGTCCTGATACTTGACCCATCCGAATCTTCCAAGACAGATCACACAGACTAGTACTGCAACTCCAAGAATGATCTTCCATCCACTCTTCTTCATTCAGCTTCCCCCTTATGCCGTTATTCTTGTCTTATTATATCTTTTTTTCTATCTGCGGTCAATGAATCCTGCATCTTCGGACAACCTGTGCCCTAAAAATCCATCGCCATTTTGCTTGACTCTTCTTCTGACAATTCTGTAACCTGTGTTTCCATAACACGATAAACTCTCTGACACATATTTAAAACACTCGGACGATGGGTTGTCACGATGCATGTTTTATTTGGACGTTGTTTTATGATATTTCTTAAAACTTTACGTTCCGTTGTTACATCAAGTGCCGATGTTGCTTCATCTAACAATAAGATCGGTGCATCTCTTAAAACAGCCCTTGCAATCGCAATTCTTTGTGCCTGTCCTTCCGAAAATCCTCGTCCTCGCTCTCCAATCTTGGTATAAATCGTTTCTTCCATATTCTTTACGAAATCCCACGCACAGGAAATCTTCAATGCCTCGATCATCTCTTCTTCTGTTGCATCTTGTTTCACCATTCTTAAATTTTCCGCGATCGTGCCAGAAAGAATTGTATTTCCCTGTGGTACATAGGCAAATAAATGTCTGGTATCTGCATTCATCTCCACCTGCTTCCCATTTGAAGCCCTTAAATATGCTTCTCCTTTTTCCGGATGGATCAAACCTAAGATCAAACGGATCATCGTTGTCTTTCCCTCTCCAGAAGGACCAACCAACGCAACGATCTCGCCCGGATTAGCCATAAATGCAGAATCTGTAATAACACGGTTTCCTTCGATATAAGAAAAATCCACATCCCGCATCTTCACTTCGAACCCATCTTCCACATAAGCATCCATCTCAGAACTTTCTGGAATATGAACTTCTTTCTTAAGCTGTGCAAGCTCTCTGATACGATGTGCAGAGATCGAACTGTTCAAAAAGTTTGGTATGATCGATACCAGATTGTTAAATGCCCCATTTAAGTTACTTCTCTGTTGTAAAAATAAAGTCATGGTTCCATAAGAAATATCTCTTGTCCAAAGCCGGAATAGACAATATCCAAATGCTGCATACTGAACAACCATTCCTATGATCGACATAACGATATTCGTCTTGATCGTAAACATGTTATACTTTAAACTGATATCTTTAAACTTCTCCTGCCAGTTTCTCATCTTCTTTCCATATAAAGAAGAAATCCCAAAGGACTTGATCGTATCAAAATTATAGAATGTCTCGACTTCAAATGTCATCATCTCACTACTCATTTCCCGTACTTTCTTCCCATATTCTCTCTGCTTGGAAATAAGGAACTTCGACATCAAAAGCATAAATGGTGCACTTGCAAATGCCAGTAATGACATGATCTTATCGTAATGCCAGATAACCGCAAATGTTGCGACAAAGTCGTAAACTGCTATAATGATCGTCGGCAGCCAGCTGATCGCATTTCCACTGATCGTATTGACATCACTGTTAAAACGATTCAAAACATCTCCATTACTATATTGATTGATCTCCATCCAGTCGGCATCGATGATCTTATCAAAGATATCTGCCTGAATATCATTATTGATATAAATACTCAACTTCGTAGAAATACGTCCGATCACATTTCCGATCGTCAGACTAAAAAATGCACTTCCAAGTGTGATCAAGACCATGATCCACAACTTACTCATCTGATATCCTGTGATGATATCGATCATATATTTACTTGCCACACTTCCAACCAATCCCATGGATGTGCTGAAAATACCAAGGATCGTGTAGAAAGCGATCGCTCCTTTATATCGTTTGCTGTAGGAAAAGATCCATTTCCAGTCGTCAATGATCTCTGAAAATGTTCCATCTCGCCATTTCCCGATTAGAATATCTAATGACTCAAACGATATCTTCTGATTTGGTTGATTTTGATTTTCATTGTCCATCATATGATGATCACCTTCTTTCTTTCATAATTTTGTAAAATTCTTTTGTATACTCACAGATATATTCCGGAATTCCTTCATAATCTCCTGTTTCTAATAAAGCTGCCGCCGCACATGTATTACAGATTGGACGATATTTGCATTCTGTACACCTTTCATTGATCAAGATCTCTTTCGTCTGTGCTGATATCATTTCCCAGCTTCTTTGAAAACCTTCTGCAAATACATTCACTTCTGGTTGACTTTGCATCACACATGGACGTATCATCCCCTGCCAATTGATCGTAAAAGAGCAATTGCCTGCCAGGCATAAAATGTGCCTGCTGTATTGCATATTTTGCGGATGATCTTCAACCATGCTGATCACATAATCCTGATATTCTCTAAGAGCTTCTTCACCCCATTGATGTTGAAAGATCAACTTCTTCGCCATCGCTGCATCCTTTGGATTCATTCGGCTTTGTTCATCAAATGGTTTATTTCTTTCTCTGCTTGCCGGATACATATAGGTATCAATGTTCACGGCTGCATCCAGATCATCTGCAATATCTAAAATCTTCCTGATATCCTCTTCATTCTTTGAAGTGATGCTTCCATTAATCTTTACATCAATCTCCCTGTCCCTTAGCAGCCTGACTGCATTGACCGTCTTCTGAAATCCACCTGGATAATGACATAACTGCTCATACGCCTGGTCATCTGCTCCATATAAAGTAATATTCATTCTTCTTGGCTTATATTTCTGGAAGAAATCTGCCCATTCTTCATTGATCAGCGTTCCATTTGTATTGATCGTAAGAATCATTCCCATCTTCTGCAGTTCGATATATACTTCCTTAAATCCCGGAAATAATAACGGCTCTCCTCCTGTCAATAACAGAAATAACGTTCCTGCCTCCTTCATCTGATGAGCCAGTCTGATCCATTCTTCTTTGGTTCTTAAACGGCCTTTTTGTTCCATCTCTGCCTTGGATAAACGAACATAACACATATCGCAGTTCATATTACAAAGTGGTAATAATTCCAGACTACCATTCACTGGAGCTTGTCTTTGATATGCTTTCTGGACCAGCATCTTTTCCATGGAATCCATTGCGTCTAGGTCTTTCATTTGGCTCCCTTCTTTCTTGTACATTCTGTTTTATTATATGATGAGATGGCGGAAAAAGAAAGTTTTTATTTGCGTTTTCATTTCCATATATTGACATTATAGACTGTTTTTGTTAATATCATTTTACAAACTATCTATCATTGGGCATGTATATTCTATATTGCAATTCTAATTTTTCATTTCCACATAATCAGATCAATACCTGTCCATTTGTATCACTTAAAGGAGGCACAATACACATATGACAAAAGTAAAGAGCAAAATAACACCCGATACCATTCTGAAAAACTTCTGGAAAGATAATAATCGCTTTGCAGATCTTTTCAATGCATGTTTCTTTGATGGAAATCCAGAATTGAATCCAGATGATCTTACAGAAGTCGATACTGATATTTCTTCTTTATTACAATTTCATGGTTATGCTGAGACTGTAAAAAAGATTGTTGATGTTGTCAAAAAATCTGCTTATGGCGTTGATTTTGTAATCCTTGGAATTGAAAATCAAGCAAAGATCCACTATGCAATGCCACTTCGACATATGCTTGGAGATGCTTTTTCATATCTCAAAGAATATAATGAAATTGCAAAAAAATATAAAGATGAAAAACCTCATGGAACACCAGACGAATTTCTATCTAAAATGAAGAAAACTGACCGATTACATAGCGTACTTACCATTTGCATCTATTACGGTGAAACTCCGTGGGATGGTCCTCGTTCCTTAATTGATATGTTAGAAATTCCTGATGCTTTTAAGCCTTTGATTTCCGATTATAAATTCAACTTGATCGAACTTAGGAAGAGTGAGCATTTAAAATTTCATAATAATGATGTTGATAAAATATTTAATATCAGTAGGTTTATTTTCGACGAAAAATATGATAAAATCACTGATATATTTAAAGATGAAAATATATCTTCAGAATTAGCTATGGTTATTGGCTGCATTACAGAATCACAAAAATTGATCAATGATGCTGTGGAATCAGAAGAAAAAGGAGGTAGCGTGAATATGTGTAAGGCACTCGAAAAATTAGAGGAAAGAGGTCGTCAGGAAGGTAGATTAGAGGGTAGATTACAAGGACAAATAGTCACTAAACTTAAATTAATCCTAAAAAAGGTTCATAAAAATAAATCTTTTGACCAAATTGTAGATGAATTGGAAGAAGATGCGGATGTTGTGCAGCCTTTGTATGATTTTGTATTGAAGCATATAGATTTAGGCGAGGATGAAATGGTTCAGAAGTATCTTGAGAATATTGAATAACTTATTATATATGAAATATGGAGAAGGAAGTCCTTTATACAACTTCTTTCTCCACATTTTGTTTCTTAATAAAACTCTTTTAAATTCCTAACTGTTTCCTTCGTATATTCACATAAATATTTTGAAACGCCCTCAGAATCTCCACATTCTGCAATCGCTGCCGCTGCACATGTATTACATACATGTCTTAATTTGCATTGATTACATTCCATGCTTGTTTTGATCTCTTCTGTTTCTCTCACGATCTTATTCCACAATGTCATAAAATCATCCGTTGTGTCAAAGGCATCATAACTTGGCTGATCTAACACGATACATGAACGTATCATGCCTTGCCAATTAACTACAAACGAACTCTGCCCAGCCCGGCATGTCATATGCCCCGGACAGGCATCTCCTTCTTCCGTATGTTCTGCCAGATAAATAGTCTGCTTCGCATATTGCTCAAAAAGTTCATCTCCCATTTCCCGGTGTAAGATTTCAACCCTTGCCTTTGCAGCATCCTCTGGGTCTAATCTCTCCTGAAAATTAAAAGGAGTTGTCCGCTCACGCACGGATGGATACATATAAGTATCGATTCGAACCGGGATATCATACTTTTCTCCGATATCTATGATCTCCATCCTGTCACGAAAATTCTTCTTCACAAGACTTCCATTGATCTTGACATCAATCTCATATTTTTTTAATAATTCAATCCCTCTGATCGTTTTGTCAAATCCATCCTTCATATGGCATAGATTCTCGTATGTCTCATTCTTTGATCCATATAAAGTTATATTTATCCTTCTTGGCTTATTCTTCGCAAAAAATTCCGCCCATTCCTCATTGATCAACGTCCCATTGGTATTGAGCGTAAGGATCATACCCATATCTTTTAATACACAGTATAATTCTTTAAATTGAGGGAATAATAAAGGCTCTCCACCCGTTAACAACAAGAACAATGTCCCTGCATCTTTCATTTGCTTTGCAAGGGAAATCCATTCATCCAAACTTCGCAATCTTCCTTGGGACTGCACTTCTTGTTTGGATAAATGGACGTAGCACATGTCACAGTTTAGATTGCAGAGAGGCAATAACTCCAGTACTCCATAAAGCGGAATACGGTTCCTTGCTGCCTTTGCGAAAAGTTGGCGTTCGAAGGTAGTGTTAGTGTCAAATAGGTCCATGATCACTCTCCCTGTAATAAAAAAGAACCGGTAGGTCGGTTCTTTTTTGTATTTTTTATGATTTCGCTGTTGCCCATTCTTTCATATTTAAATTAGTTGTACAATGCGTATTATCTCCTTTAGGACCTCTCCATACAATGACATTTTGTGGTCTATCAGACCCTTTCATTATATAATATCCATCTAAAAACTTATCCGTTGAATTAGCCTCATGTGTAGTACCACAAGCATGATAACCACCAAGTTTTTCATCTCCTGGATGGTATTTTCCCCATCCTTCCCATCTTCCTTTTTTCTGCAATCCTGGTTCTCCATTTGTTTCTAACCACACTGTTCCAGAATATCCACCACCAGCATCACATCTAAACATATACACCGTTCCGCTATCTCCGCAAGCCGCCACATACTCATTCGGTGTAAATTCTTCTATATAAGCACTTGGTCTTTCATATCTTCTTTTCATAACCTTTTCCCCTTTCCTTCTATACAAATTCTATCTTCATCTTATATTGCGTTATCATTCTGCAACATCTTTTTTCATGACTATATTATACTAGAATTTTCCATTTAATGCAATAAACCATCTGTAAAAGGCATTTTTTTTTCGTAATCTGCTATTTCAATATACAGTTATTGATCTTCTAACAGCTCTTCAAGGCTTAAAAAAATACCGAAATTCGAAAATCACGCTAAAAACAATCATTTTTCTCTACAAATGATTGCAAAATTCAGAATTTAAGATTATAATGGGATTAAATTCTGGGGGTTAAGAATGATGATTTATTGACATATAATATTAAAAGGGGGAAGTTGTTATGAAGAAAATGTATGAAAAGCCAATGGCTTTTGAAGAAGCATTTGTGGCAGATGAATATGTAGCAGCATGTTATTTTTTAGCTTGTGAGCGTGGAAGTAATGGATGGACTGGAAACGCTGATAAGTGGGGTGGTGTACGCGAATACGGATACGGAGTATCTCATTCTCCATTAGGAACTTCACATACATGCGGAGATAAAACTGCCAATCGTGTAATTACTGATAATGGTGGTGTTTTTGAAAAGGTTCAAGAACATAATGGTCAACAAGGATGGATCAGTGGTACTTATTGTGGTTATGACGATAATGATCATAATAATAAACTATCTCCTGGAGATACTGTTTATTGGTGTACATATAGTGGAAATAAAAATAGAAGATGGAATCACTATGGAACCCTTGAGCAAGCGGATGCTAATCACCCAAATCATTCATAATTTAAGAATTCTAATAGAGGCTATGATTTTTACATATATTATAATTTCATAGCCTCTATTTTATTGTAAAAAATTAAATATTTTCTGTCTTTTTTGTTTCATTATTTAATTTCTCCTTAAATATATATTTATCATTTTATTTATGCTCATCTTTTTACATATATTGACATTTGTTCTTGTTTTTGCTAGTATAATCACAATGAAACTATTGTTGGACATGTATCTTCTATCTTGCATTTCTCAATTACCATTTCTGCATAATCAGATCCATACCTGTCCATTTCTACGCTCCAAAGGAGGTCTAATATTCATATGACAAAGGTAAAAAACAAAATAACACCCGATACTATCCTTAAAAATTTCTGGAAAGATAACAAACGTTTTGCTGATCTTTTTAATGCATGCTTCTTTGATGGAAATCCAAAATTAAATCCTGATGATCTCACAGAAGTTGACACTGATGTTTCGTCCTTATTGCAATTCCACGGTTATGCTGAAACTGTAAAAAGAATTGTCGATGTCGTCAAAAAATCTGCTTATGGTGTTGATTTCGTAATTCTAGGAATTGAAAATCAATCAAAAATTCACTATGCCATGCCACTTCGTCACATGCTAGGGGATGCATTTTCTTATCTTAAAGAATACAATGAAATTGCAAAAAAACATAAAAAAGAAAAAGATTATACTGCAACAGATGAATTTCTATCGAGAATGAAGAAAACGGATCGATTACACAGTGTTCTTACAATATGTATTTACTATGGGGAAAATCCGTGGGACGGTCCTCATTCCCTAATTGATATGCTGGAAATCCCAGATGCTTTTAAACCTTTAATTTCGGATTATAAATTTAACTTAATTGAGCTTCGTAAAAGTGAATATTTAAAATTTCACAACGACGATGTCAACACAATATTCAATATTAGTAGATTTATTTTTGACGAAAAATATGATAAAATCACTGATATATACAAAGAAAAAAATATATCATCCGAATTAGCCATGGTAATTGGTTGCATTACTGAATCACAAAAATTAATTAACGATGCTATAAAATCTGAACAAAAAGGAGGTACTGTGAATATGTGTAAAGCACTTGAAAAATTAGAAGAGAAAGGAAGAATGGAAGGTCGATTAGAAGGCAGATTAGAAGGCAGACTAGAAGGCAGATCACAAGGTGAGTCCTGTGGTTTCATTAAATTAATTCTAAAAAAAGTCAAGAAACAAAAATCTTTTAATCAGATTGTAGAAGAATTAGATTTAGATGCTGACTTTGCAAAACCTCTTTATGATTTTGTTCTAAAACACATCGATTTATCTGAAACGGATATAATTCAAAAATACCTTGAAATGTAACACACCCTCTATATACTGATTTGAATAGACTTCAGTTTTATGAGACAAAAATAAGGGACTTTTTTACAGTCCCTTATTTTTGTCTCATAAACTAAACACTATTTCAAGCGTTCCGCAATTGCCTTAATAAACTCTTCACTATTCACAGCATTCACATTCTCAAGAGTTGTAATAAGTGCCAAGTCTTTTGTCATTGTACCACTCTCGATCGTGTCTAATGTAGCTTTTTCAAGTTTATCAGCAAATGCCATTAATTCTTCATTGCCATCTAATTCTCCACGTTTTCTTAACGCTCCTGTCCATGCGAAGATTGTTGCGACAGAGTTTGTAGATGTCTCTTCACCTTTCAGATGTTTATAATAATGACGCTGTACTGTTCCATGAGCTGCTTCGTATTCATAGTATCCGTGTGGTGATACTAATACAGATGTCATCATTGCTAATGATCCAAATGCAGATGAGATCATATCACTCATAACATCTCCGTCATAGTTCTTACATGCCCAGATAAATCCACCTTCTGATTTCATAACGCGGGCTACTGCGTCGTCGATCAATGTGTAGAAATATTCAATTCCTGCTGCATCAAATTTCTCTTTGTATTCTGCATCAAAGATTTCCTGGAAGATATCTTTGAATGTGTGATCGTATTTCTTAGAGATCGTATCTTTTGTTGCAAACCACAGATCCTGTTTTGTGTCTAATGCATATGTAAAGCAGCTTCTTGCAAAACTTGCAATAGATGCATCAATGTTATGCATTCCCTGGATCACTCCTGGTCCGTCAAAATCATGAATTGTTTCTCTGATCTCTGTTCCATCTTCTCCTGTGAATACTAATTCTGCTTTTCCTGCTCCTGGAACTTTGATCTCCACACCTTTGTATACATCACCATAGGCATGTCTTGCGATCGTGATTGGTTTCTTCCATTTGCTGACGGTTGGTTCGATTCCTTTGACTGTGATCGGTGCACGGAATACTGTTCCGTCTAAGATCGCACGGATTGTTCCATTTGGACTCTTCCACATCTCTTTTAAATCATATTCATCCATACGCGCTGCATTTGGAGTGATCGTTGCACATTTGACTGCAACTCCATATTTCTTTGTTGCTTCTGCGGAATCAAATGTAACCTGATCGTTTGTCTCGTTTCTGTGTTCTAACCCAAGGTCATAATATTCTGTTTTTAAATCAATAAATGGTAATAACAATTCATCTTTGATCATCTTCCAAAGAATTCTTGTCATTTCATCTCCGTCCATCTCTACTAATGGAGTGGTCATCTGAATTTTGCTCATGGTCATTCCTCCTGCGTTGCTGTTTATTGTTTTATTCACTGTTTTCAGCTTATTGTGCTTTATTATACAGAAAAAACTGATATTTGTAAATAAATGTATTAAGAATAATACACGTTATTTGAAAGTTGAAAAACAAAGCTATTCCGATCTCCCCGATATTTCGCAATCGAATATTCAATCGCTGTATGACTTTCATCATATCCTGTGGAATGAAAATAAAATAAAGGATCTCCATTTTTGACATCTAACAGATCCGCACATGTTTCATCTGCAAGGATCACATCCAACTTTCTCTGTATGGATGTGATATCTCTTCCTTCCTTATGAAATGTCTGATATAAGCTCTCCTTTTCAAAATCAACTTCTGACAAATGTTCAAACAGTCTGCATGGCACATACGTTGTAACCAGAACATTGGGCTGATCATCAACGTATCTCAATCTGACCAGTTTATAAACTTTTTCTGTTTCTTTGAGATTCAATTTCTGGCGGACTTCTTCTTCTGCCTTTTCTTGTTTGAATGTCAGAACTTTTGTCGATGGAGTCAGTCCTTTTTCTTTTACTTCTTTATTAAATGTCTGAATCACCTGTGCAAATTCCTGCCGGATCGTTGGATCACATACGATCGTCCCTCGTTTTTTACGTTTTTCTAAATATCCCTCATCCACTAAAATCTGTACCGCCTTACGGATCGTCGGCCGGCTGACGTTGTAGATCTCAGCTAATTCGTATTCATTTGGTATGATACTTCCTTGCTGGTAAACTCCACTTAAGATCTTATCTAATAAATCTTTTTTTATATCTAAATAAAATGCTCCCATTTTATACTCTCTTTCTTTTTTCTTTCACTTTATCGGATTTTTTATTTTATGTCAATTTATTTTTCTTATTTTGGTATTGACATAATGATTACATAATGTTATATTTTAATTAACATGAAACAAACATATCAGCAAAAACAGGAGGTTTTTTATGAAATCATATACATTAGATGATCTTGCAAGAATGATCGATCACACAAATTTACATACGGATGCTTCTCCTAAAGACATGGAAGTCTTATGTAATGAGGCAAAAGATTATCATTTTGCCATGGTAGCGATCAATCAGGTGCAGTCTGGATTATGTGCAAAGTTACTGGAAGGAACGGATATTCATACAGGAGCTGCTATCTCTTTCCCATTAGGTCAGACAACGATCGCTTCTAAAGTCTTTGATACAAAAGATGCTATTACAAATGGTGCAAATGAGATTGATTATGTTGTAAATCAGACAGAGGTCAAGGCTTCTAACTGGGATTATATCAAGGATGAGATGTCACAGATCGTTGCTGCCTGCCATGAAAAAGATGTTACTTGTAAAGTCATTTTTGAAAACTGTTATCTTAATGATGAGGAGAAGATCAAGCTTTGTGAAATCGCCAAAGAGGTGAAACCTGATTTTATCAAAACATCCACTGGTTTCGGTACTGGCGGTGCTACTTTTGATGATGTGAAATTAATGAAAGAGCATGTTGGCGATGCGGTAAAAGTAAAAGCTGCTGGTGGAATCCGTGATGCCAAGACATTTATGAAAATGATAGAGTGCGGTGCCCAACGTATCGGAACAAGTGCTGGTATCTCGATCATCAAGGAATTCGAAGCTATGATGAAAGAACAAGGCGTTTCCACACTTGAGATCTAGGGCAATTTTTTAGGAGGTATTTTATGAATCAGTTTAACTGGGATCAGGCTTTTACTTTAGATTTTGATCTAAATAACGGACTTTCCAAGCACGCAGATACTACAAAGCGTTATCTTTCCCAGATGAAAAATATGTATCAGGATCAAGAAGCTGTTGAAGAAATTCTTAAACACGAAGACCCTTTGATCTATGAGTTTTATGAACTTGGATGCCCAGAGCGTGCCGGTGATCTTGCATTCGGCACAACGATGATCCATCCTGGGAAGATTGGAAATGAATATTATATGACGAAAGGACATTTTCATCAGATCGTAGACACTGCCGAAGTTTATTATACATTAAAAGGCGAAGGGTATATGATGCTTGAAAACCTTGACGGTGATTGGCGGGTTGAACGGATGGAAAAAGGGAAAGCATTGTATGTTCCCCGTGGATATGCTCACCGCACCATTAATACTGGAGATGAAGTCCTGACTGCTTTTTATGTATTTGATGCAGATGCAGGACATGATTATGGAACGATCGAAACCAAAGGATACCGCCATATTGTTTGTGAGATCAATGGCGAAGTAACTGTACTTGACAATCCAAGATGGTAATTATGTTAAAAAGAGAGAAAATCCAGACATTTAGAATTTGTATCTTCTAAATGTCTGGATTTTCTTTATTAAAAGGTATTAACAGCTATTTTTACACATGCAGTAACTGATGTGCTTTATGACTTCCCGGTGATCCAAAGTATTCATCATACAGATGTTTGATATCTGGATTCTCGTGTGAAAATCTCAAATGGGCTGTCTTATCCAGGAAGTACAGGTTGGATCCACGGTCAGATGCCAGTTCTTTTCCTTCATGGATCGGCTGTCCGCCTCCACCTACACATCCGCCTGGACAGGCCATGACTTCTACAAAATGATAGTGTACTTCTCTCTTCTGGATCGCTTCCATCAGATTCCTTGTATTCTGAAGTCCACTCACAACTGCGATGTCTATCGTATTGCCAGCAATCTCAAATTGGGCTTCTGTCCATCCGTTTTTGTTCACTCCACGAATCTGTTTAAATGCATCTACTTCTGGATTCTTTCCTGTGATCAGGTAATACGAAGAACGCAGTGCCGCTTCCATAACTCCGCCAGTTGCTCCAAAGATCACTCCTGCTCCGGTTCCCTCAGTAAACGGAGTATCAAAGGCTGCATCTTTTAATGTCTTTGGATCAATATGGTCAGCACGGATCAGACGGTCCAATTCTCTTGTTGTTAACACACAGTCAACTCCATGTCCTGCAAACTCACCATGGAATAATGGTTTCTCTCTTTCATCTTTCTTCGCAACACATGGCATAATGGATAATGCAAAAATACGGTCTGGGTCGATGTTCATCTTCTTTGCAAATGCAGTCTTCATCACTGCCCCAAACATCTCCTGTGGAGATTTGGCGGAAGATAATCTGTTTACCATCTGTGGATACTGAGATTTGATGAAACGTACCCATCCTGGACAACAGGATGTAAACATTGGATACATATCAAGATCTCCATTTGTAAATCTCTCGACAAATTCCGTTCCTTCTTCCATGATCGTAAGATCTGCTGAAAATGTTGTATCAAATACATAATCTACACCGATCCTTCGAAGTGCATCTACGATCTTCTCAACTGTTGCTTCTTCTCTTGATAATCCAAGACTTTCTCCCCATGCAGCACGAACTGCTGGTGCAATCTGTGCTACCACGATCGTATCTTTATCTTCTAATGCACGATATAATTTGTCTGTATCATCTCGTTCACGTAATGCTCCTGTTGGACAATGTGTGATACACTGTCCACATAATGCACAATCTGCTGTTTTGATATCTCTGTTTTCTGAAACTCCAACTGTTGTTCTTGCTCCAGTTCCAGATACATCCCAGATATGCATTCCCTGAATCTTGTCGCATACTTGTATACAACGCATACATTTGACACATTTGCTTGCATCACGTACCAATGGATATCTTGTATCCCATTCTTCGATACAGATTTCCTTCTTATAAGGGCTGTCTACAATATTCAGATCATTGGCAACCGTCTGAAGTGTACAATTTCCGCTTCTTACACAAGTTGCACATTGTGCATCGTGCTGGGAAAGGATCATCTCTACCGTATGTTTTCGGTTTCTGCGTACTTTCGGACTGTTTGTATAGATCGTCATTCCTTCTTCTACCACGTTATTACAGGATGTTACCAGATGATCCTGTCCTTCAATTTCTACAACGCAGACTCTGCACGCTCCAATTTCATTGATATCTTTTAAATAACAAAGCTTTGGAATCGGTATATGAATGGAGGCTGCTGCTTCCATGATCGTTGTTCCAGAAGGTACAGCGATCGTGTGGTTATCTATTGTAATATTTACCATTTTGTATCCCTACCTCCTTTGAAAATACCATAACCAAAGTGGTCACAGCGAAGACATCTTCCTGCCTCCTGGCATGCTTCTTTCTCTGTCATACAGTTTTCGACTCCTTCAAAGTCTTTAACTCTCTCTCCAACTTCTCTCTCTGTAAGATTAACTCTTCCACATGCTGGTTTATCTTCTAACTTAGGTTCTGGAATCTCAACATCTGCTGTGATTTCATGATGATATCCCAGATATTCATCGATATTGGCTGCGATAACTTTACCTGCTGCGATTGCTGAAATAACTGTGGATGGACCTGTCGCACAGTCTCCACCTGCAAATACTCCTGGCATCTCTTCGAATCCACCAAATTTCTCTACGTTGATCTTTCCTCTCTGTACGGGAACTCCTGCTTCTTCGAAATGCTGATATTCGATATCCTGACCGATCGCTACGATCAGTGTCTGACATGGGATAAATACGTCATCTTCCCCTGTTGGCTTTACAGATGCTCTTCCACCTTTGATATTACTGATCATCTGTGGTATTACCCATATACCTTTGACATTGCCTTCTTCGTCTTTTTCGATTCTTGAAGGTGCCATCAATGTCTTGATCTCAACACCTTCTGCTTCTGCTCCTGAAATCTCATCTGGAAGTGCTGTCATATCGGCAACTCTTCTTCGATATACGATGCTGACTTTCTTCGCACCTAATCTTACAGATGTACGAACTGCATCCATGGAAACATTTCCACCACCGATCACGGCAACTTCTTTTCCTTCCAGGCTTTCCTGTGTTCCGTATCCGACATCTCTTAAGAACTGTACCGCTGAAATAACGCCTTTGGCATCTTCGCCTTCTAATCCTAACTTCTTATCTGTGCTTGCACCGATCGTGATCAGTACAGCATCGTATTTTTCTTTTAAATCCACAATGGAATAATCTTTGCCGATAGCCTTTCCACAATCTACTTTGACTCCTGTGTCTAAGATTGCCTGAATATCATCATCTAAGCGTTCTTTGGGCAGTCTGTAGTTTGGAATTCCATAGCGTAACATTCCTCCAAGTTTTGGAAGCATCTCATATACGGTTACCTGATGCCCCATCAACTGTAAGAAATATGCTGCACTTAATCCACCTGGTCCACCACCTACAACGGCAATATTCTTCCCTGTAGATTCTGCACATTCTGGCGGTGCAACGTATCCTGCTGCATCTGCTGCCATACGTTTTAATCCACGGATATTCACCGCATCATCGATCATATTTCTACGGCATAATGCTTCACATGGATGCTCGCAGATAAATCCACATGTTGTTGGAAATGGATTATCTTTTCTGATCAGACGGATCGCATCCTCATATCTTCCTTCACGTACCAACGCAATATATCCCGGAATATCCACTCTCGCAGGACATCTGGATACACATGGCACTGGCTGCTTTAACGTACTTAAGCATCGATGATACATGATATGTTCTACATAATCATCTTTAAATCCAATGGCTCCTTTGTATACCATATTGGCTGCCTCATAGCCAATCGCACAATCTGCAGATTCCATAATGGATTTTGCTGTTTCATGTATCTCTGTTAAAGTTCGGATCGTTGCTTTGCCATCTAAAACATCAGTGATCAGATTCTTTAACTGTCCAAGTCCTACACGACATGGAACACACTTTCCACAGCTCTGTGCATGACAGATCTCCAAAAATGCTCTGGACATATCAACCGGACATAACCCTGGCGGGCTTGACTCGATTCTTCGTTCCAAATCCTTATAAAGACCTTCCACAACCAGCTGTGCCTGGTTCGGAGACCTTAATTCCAAACGACTCATGACTCATCCTCCTTAATTCCTCTATATCAGTATATTGACTCTCATTATACGCATCTTTTTCGACAAATTCAAGTGTTTTTTGTGCAATTTGTACGTTAATTTCGTAACAATCCGGTTCATTTTTGTGCATAACCACGTTAATTTTGTAACAATTTTAAGTTGTATGAGTTGAAGGTCATCGAGTATTTAGAGAAAAAATAAAAGATAGCATGTGAGCAACACGAATTCCATTGACGGAGTTCGATCGTTGCTCACATGCTATCTTTTATTTTTTCTCTAAATACCTGAAGACTTTCAATCATAAAATTAAGAAAATCCAGCTGATGAATGTATGTTAGACGCTATTACATATATGCACGCCTATTCACAAAACCAGAATCTAATATGATACAATGATTCCTCCATCGCATGCATACAAACTGCTGACTCCTTTAGTATCTACAATATCAACGTCTTCTGCGTGTAAGTGCTTCTTGATCAATTCTTTCACGTAAACAGCTCTCTCGTAGCAATTGCAGTGTGAAATGACGAATTGTCTTCTTGTGAGATCTCTTCCTTCGCTTCCCATGTGTTCTACCATCTTCGCGAGTGCTTTCTTCATTCCTCTTGCCTGGGCTGCTTTCTGGATCACACCGTCTCTTGTACCGATCATGACTGGTTTGATATTTAATGCACCGGCGATCGTTGCAGATAGTCTTGATAATCTTCCGTTCTTTCTTAGTACTTCTAGTGTCTCCAAAACAAAATATGTTCTAAGACTTGTTGTATACTCTTCAATCTTATCAACCACTTCTTCAAATGGCATTCCCTGACTTGCATATTCGTTGAGCTTACGTGCGATCAGAACCTGAGTCGTAGCGGCTCCTCTGGAATTCACTACATGAATATTCTTTGTTCCGTTCTCTTCTTCATATAGATTCTTTCCTAAAACTGCACTGTTGTATGATCCACTTAATTCTGCAGATAATGTTACCACATATATATCATCTGCCTTGGAATATGCTTCCATATAACTCTCTGGTGCAGGGCATGCTGACTTCACAGCCTCTTTACTTGCTGCAACCTTTGCTAAGAAATCTGCCTGATCAAATGTTTCATCATCTATGATTTCTTCTCCATCCACTAATAATGTCAGGGGTACTAAAGTATAACATCCTTTTTTTAAATCTTCTTCTGTCAAATCCGTACAGCTGTCACAAACAATATGAAAACTCATATTCGTATCTCCTTTTTACAACTTTCTTATCTGGTATTCATTACTACTTATTCTAACATATATCTACGCAAAAAGAAACATGCAAACAAAGTTTCTTTTAAGTTCCCGAAGTTTGTGAAAAATTTTACAGGTACTTTGTTAAAAATCTTTCTTTCACTTCCTGATCCCACGCTTCTTCCAAAGTCTTATCCAGTACAAATGTCTTTCTGGACACTCCTGATGTACACTTTAATCCCTGTCGGTCGTATAAAATGTTGATAAATAATCCTGCTATTTCATCTTCTCGGACTGCAAGATTATATTTGGCAAGAAACTCTGGAGAAAGATCTGGTTTTAACATCATCACAAATTGAAAAGACAGCGGTGTCTTCTTCCCTTTTACGAGAGAAAATATTTTTTCTTTCTCTTCTTCCCACGTTACATATGGATATTGTTTCATCTCTTTCCATTCTTCTGTATCATAAAATTCTTTTAAGATCTTTCCATCAAATTCATACGAAATGTTCATGGACAGTTTTCCTTCGCTCATCAAGAAATCATCAAAAAGATTTCCTCCTAAAAAACCTGCCATAAACTTCTTAATATTTTCAATTTCGATCATAACCATAGGCATATTCTCCTGACTAAAAAATGGAACCCTGCCTACTCACAGGGTTCCATTTTATTGTATCTTTCTTTGGTTCTTTTTTCAACCGGTTTTACTGTCCAAAACTATAATACTGGCTGTTAGAACTTTCATTATTATAATTATTGTTGTAACTATTGCTGTTATTACTATTGCTATTGCTGCTGTTACTGCTTGTGCTTGGTGCATCTGATTTCTTTCCAAGAGTAACTGTCAGTGTCTTCTTCTCATAAGTACCCATCTGATTCTGACGTTTTACAACAACTTTAACTTTCTTGCCTGCTTTCAGGTTTGAAATCTTTTCTTTTAATCCATCCATTGTAGAAACATTGCTTCCATTAAAGGATACGATCACATCTCCTGCACTGATGCCTGCTTTCTGGGCTGGGGAACTCTTGATCACCTGCTGTACATAAACACCAGATGGCATATCAAACTGGCTTGCCATAGAACTGTCGATCGTCTGACCTGATACACCTAAATATGCCTGTTCACTCTCACTTGTTGCCTCATTCTTGATCAGTTTATTGATGATCGGTCTTGCTGTATTGATCGGAATCGCATATCCCATTCCTTCTACATCTTCTGAAGAATATTTAACTGTATTAATACCAATTAATTCACCTTTGCTATTTAATAAAGCACCACCACTATTTCCAGGGTTGATCGCTGCATCTGTCTGGATCAGTGTCATTGTCTTGTCTGTCAACTGTACCTGACGATTTAATGCACTGATATAACCACCTGTGACAGACTGTCCATATCCTAATGCATTACCAATTGCGATCGCTCTTTCTCCTGTCTGTAATTTTGAGGAATCTCCTAATGTGATCACTGCGATCTTCTTTAAGGTAGAAGATTTCATGTTCTTTGTATCTACTTCTACAACCGCTAAGTCCGCATCGCTGTCAGTACCACGAATGGTTGCACTTGCACTCTTTCCATCCACAAATCCTACGGATAAAGATTTGGCATCTGCTACGACATGGTTATTTGTAACAATCAAAATCTTACCATCTTTCTTGCCAATGATGATACCTGAACCAACACCTTCGGATTCACTGCTTTGTGTCTGTCCAAACCAACTCTGGCTTGTTGTTTCGAACTTTCCTGTGATCGATACGATCGATGGCATAACATTTTTTGATACGCCTGAGAGGTCATTACTGCTGGTACTTGAACTGCTGCTTGTTGTCTTCGTTGTTGCAAGCTGTGTTGCACCATTTCCAATGCCTGCTCTGCTAAATCCATATGTGACTCCCTGCATCACAAGCCCTGCGATCAATCCAAAAGCTACTGCAGATGCTGCTAATTTTGCAACATATTTTCCTCTGCCGCCATTTTTGTTTTTCTTAGGATTGGAATGGTCGTTCGCTTCCTCCGCTCTCCACTGCTCGGAAGTCTTCCACTGTCCATCCTGATTTGTATTATATTCACTCATGATTAATTCTCCTTTCGATCCTGATCTTTTGTTTCGACCTTTATCTTTTATGAGATAAATATATCTTATAAATGTGTAAAAACTGTGATTAATATGTTACTAAAAAATGATTTCCTCTTTTTTCTCATTTTTCGTGAAAATGATGAGAGTGTCAATAAGTACAAAATACAAAAATAAGAAAAAGTTAAGTCATTTGTCATTGTATGATCTCTTTTTATCCCTTATAATAGAAGGAAGTGAAAAAGGAGTATTTATCATATGATCAAACAAAACCAAACTTACTTAAACAGACTGCATGTCGTGATGGATGCTGTCTGCATTTATTTTGCAGGATTTGCAGCATGGTATATAAGATTTAAATGCACGATCTTTGGATTCTGGCTGAATCAGGAGATTTTCGATCTCAACCGCTATTATCCAGAGTTTTATCAATATCAGAAACCGCTGATCAGCTCTTTGATCCTGTTATTGTTATTGTATTCGTTCTTTGGTCTTTATACACCAAAGCGTTACCAGCGTGGTTCCAAGGAACTTGTGAATCTGGTCAAAGCGAATCTGATCGGTCTTGGACTTTCTGCATTTGTGATCACTGTATGGCAGATTCAGAACTTTCCTCGTTCTTTATATCTGTTATTTTATTTATTTAACTTTATTTTTGGTCTTTTATCCAGATATATCATACGCAGGATTTTGAAAACGAATCGTAAGAAAGGACGCAATATCAAACATACGGTATTTATCGGTTTCAGTACTTCAGCAGCTGCATATATCGACCGCATCAAATCAAATCCTCAATGGGGCTTAAAGGTTCATGGGATTTTTGATGATCTTGTCAGTGATAATTTTGAATATCGTGGAATCAAGAAGATTGGTACACTTTCAGATCTTGCCGCTTATCTTGAGAAGACATCTCTTGATGAAGTTGCGATCACTCTGAATCTAAATGAATACCATAAACTGGAACAGATCGTTGCGATCTGTGAGAAGTCTGGTGTGCATACAAAGTTTGTTCCAGATTACTATAACTTTATTTCCACAAACCCATACACTGAAGATCTGGACGGACTCCCAGTTATCAATATCCGTAACGTACCATTAACAAATACGATGAATAAACTGATCAAACGTCTGATCGATATTATCGGTTCTATCATTGCGTTGATCTTATTCTCACCGATCATGCTTATCGTTGCGATTCTTGTGAAGAAGAGTTCTCCTGGACCGATCATTTTTGCCCAAGAACGTATCGGTCTTGGGAATAAACCTTTTAAGATGTACAAATTCCGTTCCATGGGTGTACAGGACCCTAAGAAAGAGGCCAAAGAATGGACAACCAAGAACGATGTCCGTGTTACACCTGTTGGACGTGTGATCCGTAAGACAAGCCTTGATGAACTTCCTCAATTCTGGAATGTATTAAAAGGCGATATGAGTCTGATCGGGCCACGTCCAGAACGACCTTTGTTTGTCGAGAAATTTAAAGAAGAGATTCCTCGTTATATGATCAAGCATCAAGTTCGTCCAGGTATTACTGGATGGGCTCAGGTCAATGGATTCCGTGGTGATACTTCCATCCGAAGCAGAATCGAGCATGACCTGTATTATATTGAGAATTGGTCTTTGGGACTTGATATCAAGATATTATTTCTTACATTCTTTAAGGGATTTGTCAATAAAAATGCATATTAAACAGCAAGAAAAGGATGGAGTTTTTCATCCTTTTTTCCGTACAAACTTAACTATTTAAGGAAATCTGGAGGGATACATTATGACAGCACAGCATACAAAACATGCCAAACACACAAAGCGAAAACGAAGAAGAAGATCTCCACTTCGGATCTTGATCATTCTCATTCTTGTGATCGCTGTATTAGTCGGACTTACGCTTTCCACAGTTCACAAAAAACTTGGGAAAATATCAACAAAAAGTCTTGACCACAGCCAGCTTGTCACTGTAAACAAAGACAGCAATATGACTGACTATACCAACTATGCTTTTTTCGGAATTGATTCTCAGACTGGAAGTATGTCAGATCGTGGAAACCGTTCTGATTCTATCATAGTTGTCAGCATCAACAATTCAACCAAAGATGTCAAACTGTTATCGATCTATCGTGATACATATGTAAGTATTAATGGAAAATACAGTAAGATCAACGCCGCTTATTCTTGGGGTGGTCCAGAGCTTGCGATCAGCACGATCAATCGTAATCTTGATCTGAATATTGAAAAATACGCAACTGTAAACTTTAAGATTCTTGCTGATATCGTTGATGCTGTTGACGGAATCGAAGTAAAAGTCGATAAAAGCATCTTAAAGAATTTAAATGCTTATATCGGTGACATGAATCGTATCAACGGTGGACATTCTCCAAAACTTTCTTCTGCCGGTACTTACACTCTGGACGGAAATCAAGCCGTTGCTTATTCCAGAATCCGTTATACCGCTGGCGGTGACCTTGCCAGAGCCGGAAGACAACGAGAAGTCCTTCAGAAGATTTTTGACAAAGCCAAGAAAAATCCTTTGAAGATGATGTCTGTTATGGATGAGATACTTCCTCAGGTAAAGACAAATATGAGTCAGGATGAATTGTTTGATATGTTCTTATCTGTTTTCAAGTATGACATCAAAGATCAGCAGGGATTCCCTTGGGACCAGAAAGAGCTCCGTTATTATGGTACTTATTATGGATTCCCTACAACATTGAAAGAGAATGCGATCCGTGCACATAAATACCTCTTTGGTACATCGGATTATCAAGTCAGTGATGAGCTTAGCCGTATCAACCAGAAGATTATTTATCGTGCTGGATATTAATCCTGAATATCAACTCAAAATGCAAAAAAGAAGCTCTCGATCTATGGATTCACTCATAGATCAAAAGCTTCTTTTTATTTTATATTCTTCAAGATTCCTAACAATGTTTCTCCAACCATTCCCTGGCCTTCTTTGCAATAAAAGAAATCCCTTGCCTGCCTTCTAACCTCTTTAAAATGATCTTCGCCTTGTACCAGACGTTCGAATTCTTCCATCAAGGCTTCAAATGTCTCTGCCTTATATCCCGGAGCCGCCTTCTCATAATCGCAATACATACCACGATCATGCTCCAGATAATCCTGATAATCAAAATTATAAAAGACTACCGGCCGGTCCAGTAATAGATAATCTATATATGTGCTTGAATAATCTGTAACCAGAATATCCGTATCCATTAATAATTCCTGAATATCCATGGATCTCTCTGTGATATCTGTTATATTAGAATACATGGAGAAATCTACTTTCTCATCTTTATGATAAAAATGGCGCCGGATCACGAACAAAATATCATTTTGGATACACCAATTATTGAGCACTTTAAAATCAAAATGTTCTTCCAAAGGAAATGCCACTTTACCTTCTTTCCTGTGTGTCGGCGTATATAAGATGACTTTCTTTCCTTTTGCCGCTTTTGATAACTGATGAGAAGCATGAAATTTTCCACTTTGATCATAGAATATATCATTCCTTGGCTGTCCCAATGTTATGATATGACTCTTTGATCTTCGAAATGCACTTTCATAGATCGGTGCATAAAAATCACTTGTTGCTACTACATACTCTTTTCCTAATGGGATTTCCTGAATCATTCTTCGGATTTTCTGACCCTTGCTATCCCAATTCTTGACCTTATCATCATCATAGCCAACTTTCTTTAATGGAACCCCATGCCAAAGATTTAAGAATACTGCTCGTCCCATAAATGTATGATTTACATCACTGATCCCATTGCAGACTACCACGTATTTGGCCCGAAGCTGCATTAAAATCCCTTTGAAACTGTCAAACATATAAGCTTCATATCCAAGCTCCCTGACTTTTCTGCAGACTGATTCATTTTTCGTGATCCATATCGGACGGATCTCTTTATGCTCTTGTGCTTCTAAAAACAGATATTTGGGATTGTCTGCAAACTGTTCTCCAAGCCATGCTCCAAAGATATATATCTTTCTGCTTCTTGGAAATAAACACGACAGAAACATAATCACATATTTTCCTGCAAGTCCTAATGCTTTTTTCATAAATATTCCTATCCCCAAAGCCACTGCATCAGCTTTCGGATATTTCCTTCCTTTAATACGTGATGATTTTTATAAAAACTCAATCGTTTGATCTTTCCTTTATAATACAATTCTCCATAACTCTCAAGAAGTTCATAAACATCCAGATTATCGATCTCTTCCCCATATGTCTCAACAAATCCCTGCATCTGCTCCATAGATTCGATCATCATACGGCGATAGCTGTTCTTTCCTTCTTTGAGACGATGATACAAAAAGACGGGATTCTTTGCATCTTTCGCACCAACAGAATTATTGCCATGCTGACGGTAATACATCGTTGGCTCATTTACAAAACCAATCTTGCCAAACACTTTCGCGATCAATGCCGCCCAATAATCATGCATGATGATCTTAGACATCGGTAACGGCCGTAAAAAATATTGTTGCAGACAACGATTGATCATCATCGTACACCCTGTCACAGAATTTTGTACCATCAATTGATTCAATACAATTCTCTTTGGAATATTCGCATACTGAAAGAATGACTCTGCAACCATCTCTAAGTTATGATCTACAACTGACAGATCTGAATGAACCAAGATCGGTGTTTTCTCTCCATATCTTGCCTCTAACGCTTCCATCTTCTGTAATGTCAGATAAATCTTATCTGGTTTCCACACATCATCCTGATCACAAAACATAAAATACGGTCCGTAAGAATTTTGAATCAGTGAAATAAAATTGTCTTTGGCACTTCCCTGTGGCGGGTCATTCTTAATGATCGTCACTTGTTCCGGATATTGTTTACTGAATTCTTCAAGAATGCTGATCGTACCATCCGTAGAACCATCATCACCCACGACCAGCTGCCAGTTTTCATAGGTCTGAGCTGCAATTGATTCTAACTGCGCTTTTAAATAATCCTCTCCATTCAATGTCGCTAACAGAATCGTTACCATATTGTTTTCAAACCTCCTGACTGTGTTATTGTTCGGCAGATTTCTATCTGCTTACCTTCTTTATCACGTCAATGACCTTCTGTGAAGCATGTCCATCATCTATGCCATTGAATTTATCATGATAATTCTTATATTTTTCTTTCCAACTATCTTCATTATATTCTTTAATATCTTTGATCAACTGATCTGTATCTCTTGAAATCGGCCCTGGAATATCATTGACAAAGTCAAAATAAAATCCTCTCAGATTCTCCTTGTAGTCTTCCAGATCATATGCAAAGAATAACATCGGCCTGTTAAGAATACTATAATCAAACATTACAGAAGAATAGTCCGTGATCAACATATCTGACACAAGGTATAACCATGCAATATCTTTTGTCTCGTCGAATGTATAAACGAATCCTTTATATGGTGTCCAATCAATCTTATCTGATACAAGATAATGATATTTTACAATGAATATATATTCATCTGATAATGCCTCCTTTGCTTTATCAAAATCTAGTTTTGAAGCAAATTTGTACTTTCCTTTCTCGCTATATTCATTATCTCTCCAAGTTGGAGCATATAATATGATCTTCTTATCCAATGGAAGTCCAAGTTTTTCTTTGTATTCTCTGATCTTAGCAGGAGAATTATCATTGATCAAAATATCATTCCTTGGATATCCGATCTGTAAGATCGGACGATCTTTAAATGCAAAACATGATCTGAAAATATCTGTAGAAAACTTATTCTGTGATACTAGATAATCCCAATCCTTACATGTTACTCTAAACTGTTCATGATAATTCTCAATATCCGTACTTCCACCCATATCCATTCGGTCCATATCAAGCGCAAGCTTCTTAAGCGGTGTTCCGTGCCATGTCTGAATGTATGTGATATGCTTCTTCTTACGCACATATAATGGCTGACGACTATCAAATACCCAGATTCCTGCTCTCATTAAATACCAAAAATATGGGAAATAATTATTCCGTATCTTCTTGCATTTACCTGGAACTTCTATACTTGTATCAAAGAAAAACCAGATACATTCATATTCTTGATCAAGGCCTTCTCTTACCATCTCTTCATAGATATATCTCGGATTTCCTGTATAGTTACGTCCATTGCTGCTCTGAAATATAATCATCTTTTTATTTACTGGAATCAGATATGTTAATACTTTATATATCTGAATCGTAATATTCTTAATCAGTTGCTTCATACGTGCACTCCTATTTACTTACTTCAAAGAATGAATCTCTGCGATTCTTCTTATCAAACATCATATTGTACTGAATCATACGATACTTCTGTATTATACCATAATATGGTGATCCTTTATCATTAATCTGATAAAATTTTCCATTCTTTCCCCAATATCCCTGCGATGTGATCGTTGGAACTTCTTTTCGAACCTCATTTAAAAATCTCTGATATCCTGTCATCTTTACTCCAGCTGTCTTGGTCAGGATACTTTGGATATAGTTCATGCTTGTCTTCTCTATATGCTGTTCTTTAATGTCATAATTGGCCCAGATCACGAATGGTACCTGATAACGCTTCATCATCTGTTCGCTGCTCCAAGTCTGATATTGACCGTTTGTGATCTTATTCATAAATTCATCTGTCAATCTTGGCTGATGATCTCCTAAAAATAAAATGATCGTTGGCTCTTTACATTTTTCAAAATAACTTGTCAGCTGTTTTAAACTGTCATCTGAATATTTGATCAGATTTAGATATCTGTTGGCCTCAGCATCATATTTGCTGCTTTCAATCTTGATTGGCTGTTTAAAGTTGGCTGCATCCTTATCATAAGGGCTGTGATTCTGGATCGTCATATTATACATATAAAATGGCTGATCTGTCTTCTTACGATTCTTTTCATATTCAGAAATAATGCGATCTACATTTGCCTCATCAGAAATATACTCTCTAACCCTTTTTACATTCTTAGGAAAGTCAAATTTATCAATAAAATCCGTAAATCCAAAATCTTTATATACAGCTGGTCGATTATAATTATACGGATTGAACGGATGCATCGCTTTATTTCCAGAATATCCTTCTGCCTTTAGATTACTAACTAGTGAAGGCATCTGCCCATGAATATAAAGCTGAAATGCTGTCGTTCCAGCTGATAAAAAACCAAGAGTATTTCCTGTCAACAATTCAAATTCTGTATTCGCTGTCTGACCACCTACAATCGATGCATACGTATATCCTGTCACACAATTCTTCTTCAAACTATGGAAATAGGGCATATAATCTTCATTCGTCTTAAAATCTCCCAGCACCTTAATATCTGCGAATGTTTCATTGACAACTGTTATGATATTCGGATATTGCTTTGCTGTACTTTGCTGTTCATTCGCTGATTTCTTTTCATATTCCTGAATGATCTGATCAACCTTCGCTGTTGTATATCCTTCTGGCTTCTTCACGACCGCATATCCAACACTTCTTGCAAATGTCAGCACGCCTCCATATTTTTGATAACTTTCCATTGGACGGAACATACGAATATTGATCTGGTGCTCATCCATAAAATCAGACAGTATGATCTGATTTGTGAACAATCCGCATCCTAATGCAACAACAATAAATCCTGCAATGTGAAATACTCTTTTTTCTGTAACCTTTACCTCATGAAGTCTTAAAAATGTAAAGAAAAATGCCATACATACCAAGATCACACTATATTGTTCAAACGTCAATTTGAATGTATAATTACCCATCACGCTAGTAGCCGTCTGTACTGTTAAAATATCTGGTGCCATCATCGGAATCCCGCGAAATTCATATACAACACATACAACTACCGCAAAGATAAACAATACAAATGATACGATCACTGATCCAACTCTGATGCTGTTCGTCAAAAATATGATCAGCAGATCCACCAAAATGATCATTGCAAGACTTAGAACGATCCAAAGTGGCTCTTTCTGATAGAACTGTGTAGGCGGAAATGCACACTCTGCTTCATTGATCAAAAATTCTGACAAAATCCATCCCATAACTGGTGCGATCACTCCAAGAATGATCACAAAAGCCCTGTCAACCTTCTGACTCAAACGAATGTCGCAAACTGTTACAAATACCATCCAAAAACATGCCAAAAATACAAATCCCATACGTTTCAGGTAAAAATCAGTCTGCACATGATACATTGGCTTATTTGATAAAAAGAATCCAAGCAATGCAAACACGATCAGTAATTTTAAAACTGCGGTAACTTTATATCTCTTTTTTTCACTTTTAAAAATATTGCTAATTTCTATAAAATGCATCAAAAACTAATCCTTTCATCTACAGCATTATCTTAAATTCTTTTTGTTTGATAACGCAGAAAAGAAGAATTCCGTCTCTAGCCGTTCATAACCTCTATTGTCAACGAAATTCCTCTTATATCTTAATTCATAACTCTTGCTATTTATTCGCTGTTGTTCCGTTTAATCCAAGATCCTGTTTGATCTTTGTTGTAGAAATTCCTTCTGTTCTTGGAAGATATACGACTTCACAGTAATCTTTTAAGAAATCAAACTTACCTTTCCAGTCATCTCCCATAACAAATGTATCTACATGATATTCTTTCACATCGGAAATCTTCTGATCCCAGTTTTCTTCTGGAATCACAAGATCCACATAACGAACTGCTTCTACCAGTTTTTTTCTTTCTTCATAACTGAAATAACATTTTTTCTGTTTTTCATTCCAGTTAAACTCATCTGTTGATACAACTACAATTAAATAATCACCTAATTCTTTTGCTCTGCGCAATAAATTGATATGTCCCGCATGCAGTAAATCAAATGTTCCATATGTGATTACTTTTCTCATATCACACCTCCGTGTCTTCTATCTTACTTTGTTTTCTCTTCGTATACTTTACTTACTTCTTCAATCGATCCATGAGAAATGATCTTTCCTTTTTCAAGTAGGATTGCCTTATTACATAATCTCTTTACCTGATCTAAAGAATGAGATACAAATAATACTGTAACTCCCTTGTCAAACATACTCATGATCTTTGCTTCACTTTTCTTTCGGAATTTCGCATCTCCGACAGATAATACTTCATCCAGGATCAAGATATCTGGTTCCACTAATGTTGCAACAGAGAATCCAAGTCTTGATTTCATACCTGAAGAATAGTTCTTAACTGGGACATCTATAAATTTGCCCAGTTCTGAGAACTCTATGATCTCATCTAACTTCTCATCTAAGAACTTCTTTGAGAATCCAAGAACTGCTCCATAAAGATAAATATTCTCACGTCCTGTATACTGTTGGTCAAATCCAGCACCTAATTCAAGCAATGGAGCAATCTTCCCCTTGGCTGTCACAGTTCCTTCCGTTGCTTTTAATACCCCTGCAATAACCTTTAACAGCGTACTCTTTCCAGCTCCATTCAATCCAAGGATTCCAAGTCGATCCCCTTTGTTAAGAGTAAAATTAATATCTTTTAATGCCCAGAATTCATTATATGAAATCTGATGTTTCAATAACTTGATCACATAATCTTTCAGATCATCAACCTTTTCCTGACTTAAGTTAAACTTCATTCCAACATGTTCAACTTTCAATACTTCTTTCTTTGCCATGATACCCTCCTAAATATGCAGAATGAATTCATCTTGCTTCTTATAGAAGAAAATCAATCCTACAATAACACTTACGATTGCAAACACGATGGATGCAGCTAAAAACTTCATATTCATCGGCATACCAAAAACAGCCTGTCTAAAATTATGGATCAGAAGATATAATGGATTGCATTTTAAGATCCATCCAAAACCTGATTTTAATAACTTCTCTGGTTTGTAGAAAATTGCTGATGCATACATAATGATCATTAATCCTACAGACCATAAATATTCTAAGTCTCTAAAGAATACTGCCATCGTAGATAGGATCATTCCAACTCCAAAAGCTGTGATCAGTAATAAGATCAATGGAATGATCGCCTGTGCCAGATAAATGGTTGGATATACCTTCAAAACAATAGATACTACTACCAACACGATCAAAGAGATAGCAAAAATAATATAATTAAACAATACACTGGATAATGGATAAATATATTTTGGCACATATACTTTCTTGATCATTCCTGCATTCGTCCTGATCGCTTTCATCGCACCATTTGTCGCAGATGAAAAGAAACTATACATCAAACGTCCACATAAGATATATACTGGAAAATGTGGATCCTTGTTTCCAAACAATGTACCAAATACTACACTTAGTACGATCATTGTCATTAACGGTTCTAACAGTGTCCATAAAATACCTAAATATGATCTTCTGTATTTTAACTTAACACCTTTCTTTACAAGTTCCCATAAAAGGAATCTGTACTTTTTAAAATTTTCAATATAAGATTTCACTGTACTTCTCCATTTTGATATTTTTAATTTACACCTTGCTATTATACTATTACTTAACAGATTATTCAACTATCTAAAATCTTCCGATCAAAAATTTAGCTTTTGTATTAACAAATGTTATTATTGAGTATTCAATGATCATCACAAGAATCATTGCCCCAAGGCAGTCAATATAATATCTCCATGCCATGATCCCTGGCATTCCTGATATGATCTTCCATCCTGCAGTTGCAGTAGAAATAATATAAAACGGTCTTTGTGTACACATTAATATCAAAGAATTCTTTCCAAAATAATTCAATATCGTAAATGGAACATAATCTTCAAGAAATTCAAAGACAAATAGTGCTCCAAAAGATCCAATGATTCCTGTAACAAAAAATAGTGGTGGGTGAATACCTAAAGAAATATTATTTAAATCCACTCCAATATTTTGCTGTGATAAGAAGATATTTCCAATTGTAAATACCAGTCCGATCATAAATCGGATTTCTCTGGATGTTACTTTACTGAATAGCATACATCCAATATGTCCTATCTCCAAGAACCATAATGCGATCAATGCTTTACTGATCGGTAAGATCAAAAATGATATTCTTTCAAATGTTAATGGATCCACTGAAACGATCAAGTGTCTGATAAAATAAGACTCCCAAATTCCAAAAACAGGTATCACGATCAATATCACGATCCTCATCCATTTCGGAAGATATTTGATAAGACAGAAAAACAGGATCTCCGCAATAAATAACACCGGTAAAAACCATAGTGCAAATGTTCCTCTTAATGTGATCGTTGCCAAAATATAAGATTTGATCGCCGGAATATCAATTCTGTGTTTCATGATCATCGTTGCAAATCGAAAACCAATCGACAAAATACTAAACAATACATATGGCAGCATCAATGATTTCAATAACTTTACTGAATATCCCTTTAATGTCTGTGTCCGATAAGAATCTGCATACCGGATCAGATATCCGGCGGCAACAAAGAAAATTGCCATCTTGAATGATGCCGCCCACGTATCGACTGGATTATCAAGCTTGGTAATATGTCCCCATGTTACCATCAAGATTCCTAAGCCTTTACACAGATCTATATATTTTATTCTCCTCTTTTTGTCCATTTTAATATCCTTTGCTTATGATATATTCATACGTACGTTTACTGTTATCATTATCACGATATTCAAAATAATAATCTTTTAATTTTGTATATTCTTCTTTTTCTTTAAATCCATTGTGAATATACTCTTCAATTCCATCGATCAATTTCTCGTATTCTGTATAACGTTCTCCAAATAGTTCATGCTCCATATCCAGATAACTTCCATGCGCCTGCATATACATATCATAATCAAACTGATAGAATAATACGGGTTTATCAAGATAACATACATCCCAGCATACACTAGAATAATCTGTGATCAGCATAGAACATTTCTTCATGATCTCATTTAATGGCTCTGTTCCAAATGGAATCAACTCAATATTATCTCCACTGACATTAAACTCGCTCAAATAATCTTTAAACTTTGGATGAATGTAAAAAATCAATTTAACATCATTTTCTTTTAAGATTCTTGCAAGTTTCTGACTCTGTAACAGTTTCATATAGTTTTTATAATAATCACTTGCCTTAAACTCTTCTGCACTCTTTTCTTCCAGCCATGATCTCCATGTCGGCATTGCAAGAATGATCTTTTCCTCTGGTTTTGAAGTATCTTCCAGAACATCCCATCTCGTAAATCCAAGAATCGGTGCATCTCCATCTTCATATCCAAAATTCTCTACAATGATCTTATGCTCAAATCTTGATGTCGTTGTAAAATGAGTCATAGGACTTGAACCTTTCATTCCAAAAATCGGATGTACACGTTTTAATGCTGTCACCCCATGCTGTAAAAACAAGATATTATGTTTTGAAATACGATTTGAGATCACATTTGGTTTTGCTCTCCATGTATATAAATGTTTCTTTGAATCAGAAGCTATATATAAATTGGCAACAAGTGAATATAAAATATGTCGAAAACTCATAAATGGAATCACATGTTTTCCATATTGCTTCATCTTATCATAATCAGCAGAATCTGTATCGAGAATATAATAAATATGCTGCTTCTTTTCTTTTGGAAGCTGCTCCATACAATATTTGAAGAAATAATATCCATTATCCTGCGCCATAGAGCAGAATTTTTCAAATACTAACCATACTCGTTTCTTTTTCCAATATGGTAATAACAACGTATAAACACCAAAAGCTGCTAATTCCTTGATCTTTACATCAAATCCATCATATTTTGATCTTGTACGATAAGTAAATGCCATTTTGCATGTGATCGTCGAATAAGGGAAAATAATATGCTCTTTATCAACATCACATTGATAATTCATCAGTAATAATTTTAATCTCTGCCATCTGCTCCAATATGCACTTACTCTTACTTCTTCTCCATTCTTCTCTGTTACAGCAAATACATCCCAAAACAGTTCTTCCAGTGATAATACCGACATATCGATCTGAGCATCAATGATATAATGATCACCTGATCTCGTTACTTTATATTCAAATGGATAATCGATTGTCTCCACTTTACTTCGATATGATAATATGACATTTTTGATTCCAGCTTCTTTGTTTTTATATTTCATTTTTACATGAACTTTTGAACCTTTAATCTTGAATTTCAATACTTGTCCACGCATATTACGAACAGATAACTGTGCCTGATCTCCCATAAATACAGAAAATCTTCCATCTACTTCATTCATATAAGGAATCACACTTGTATCCGCAGGCTCGAATGTATTCTGATAGATGATATCATGTTTCTTGATTCCTGTCATATATACAGAAGATTTATCTAATTCATCCATCGCTTCTTTTCGTTTTGCATATTCTTTACGATCTACAAAGAAATATGGCAGTTTGTTGCCATTTTCATCTTCTAATTCGATCATCAACTGATATCGTCCGTTCATATCCGCAATTTCAAGCGAAAGAAATTCATCAAAATATTCCTTGATACAATGATCTTTCCATTCTTTTTCTGTTAGATCCCTTGTATAAATGATCTGACTTTTCTTATTTACAAGTAACAGCTTCTTTGGCTGACCTTTCTTGCCTTCCTCAAACTTAATCTCCAAATGGTCTTCCATTACTCGCATGGATGCATTGATCATTTTTTTCTTATTGAAAGAAAATGTCTCTCCTGCTTCTCCATGATAGTATTCTGTCTCAAACTTTGAATATACTGGAAGATCTGCAAAGCATCTCTTGATCTCCCTCTTATGAAGTTCTTTTCTGACCTTGGCACTCTTTCTCTTTAACACTTCTTCTGCATAGGTTCTTGGAAGTGTTCGTGTAATAAAAATATAATCAAAATCATCAAGATAATTATCATGTAGATGACTGCTTAATTCTGGATTGAAGAAACGTTTTTCAAAGATCACTACATCTTCATCTTTCTTAGCGATCTGCGCGATCGTATCGATCGTCTGTGCTGTTTTTACATTTGGATAGTGCAAAACTCTTCGTTTCTTTTCTTTGTTAAAACTGTAATCGATCGTTGGCATATCGCACATATTTCCATGAAAAACAAGTTCTGCCATATTCTTTGCAGCATCAATAGAATCATACTGAATATATTTTTCTGTATATTCCTTATCATTTTCATAAGAATCTTCTCGGAATGTCTCGTTGACCAGACAATCTCTTAATGCTTCCTTGTCATAGATCTTTCTAAATGGCAATTCTTTGATATCAAAATACATTCCTCTATCATGCATATATTCTTCATAGTCATACATATACAAAATAATTGGTTTTCTTGTAATCGAGTAATCAAAAAATACACTTGAGTAATCCGTGATCAGTGCATCAACACTATTTAAAAATTCATACTTGTCAACACCACTTGGAAATGGATAAATATGTTCATAATTATCCAGCTTTACGAACTTCTGCACAATTGGATGAAAGTTTACATATAATTTCTGATCATCCTTTAAATTCTCATCAAGATAATGTAACAGCTGATTGATCTCTCTGCTATATTCAGACGTATTCACATCATGATTACTCTGTCCACGCCATGTCGGCATATATGCCATCGTTGTATAATCTTCATTTCCAAGTTTCTTTGTTACCTGATCAGCTTTCTCATGATCCATAAAAATACTGTTTCTTGGATATCCATTCATCACAACAGTTCCTGTATACAAAGCTTCCAGATTATAATCTTCCATGATCGCTTTTCTTGTAAATTCATTTGGGAACATGATGTAGTTCGCATGTAAGAAATTATGTTGCACATTATACATGGATTCAATTCCAAAACGCATTCGTTTTCCTAATGTCTTTAACGGTGTTCCATGCCATGTCTGTAGGTACACCTGTTCATCTCTTCGAATGAAATACGCCGGAAAAGAACTGTTATTGATCAGATACTTGGATGTTGCAAGCACTTTTACATATTTAAAATCTGCAATATCTACAAGTTCTACCTTCAATCCGATAGAATCAATAAATTTCTGATCTCGTTTCTTATCATTCGTCGCAAAATAGATCTTGAAATCTTTTGATTCCGGCATTTTCAAAAACTCCTGCAAGATCGCCAAGGATGAATCTGACACATCCTTGCCGTGAAATGACTCAAAGAGTGCTTGTTTTTCATTGATCTTGCCATGTTTATAATACCAGGCATAGATAAATTTCATCTTTGGAGTTTTTGGAAATAATCTTTTTACAAATCGAATAATTTTTCTTATTTTATCCATGTTTCCTTCTTAAACCTTTCAATGATCTTCTTAAAGATTGTTCTGCCTTATGGCATTGTTTGTTTTTATTTTCCCTGCATCATATTAAATACTTTTTCAGATGAATTTTCACATTCATATGGAATGTATGTTTCATGGAATGCATCGACTCTCTGTTTTGAATTTTCAATCGTTTCATCCAGATGCTCAATCGCATCTAACACCTCATCAGACGTATATAGTAATGGTCCTGGTGCTTCTTTTTCGATATCAATATTAAATCCACGAAGCTTATCTCTATATTCATCCAGATCATATGTAAAGAATAACATTGGTCTGTCGAGAACTGCATAATCAAACATTACAGAAGAATAATCTGTGATCAGGATGTCTGTAATGATATATAAATCTTCAATAGATTCATAATCCGTAAGATCATACACAAATCCATCTGCTGGAACTCCTTTCCAACCTTTTGCTGAAAAGTGATGCAGTCTTAAGATCAATACATATTCATCTGAAAATTTTTCCTTCATCTTCTCAAGATCTAGCATTAATTCAAACTTATCACGCACTCTCCATGTTGGTGCATACATGATGACTTTCTTATCTTTTGGAAGTCCTAATTTTTCTTTTAATCTGCCCATTTCTTCTTCGTTATTAGAAGAATACAAAATATCTGTTCTTGGATATCCAGTATCCATGATCGTATTTTCAAATTTAAATGCAGATGGTGCAAGATCCGCAACAAACTTACTTTGCACGATCAGATAATCCCAACGTTTGCACTTTCTAATATACTTCTTTTCTGATTTCTTTGTAGGGAAATCGCCTGGTACATCCAATCCAATTGTCTTTAATGGTGTTCCATGCATCGTCTGTACTTCAATCTGCCCTTTTCTCTTCTCATAAGAATCAGCAAAATTTACATTATTCACAAAGTATTTTGCTCTTGCCATATAATATAAATACTTCCAGGATAATCTTCTGACTCTAACACCATTTCCCGTGATCGGAATGCATTCATCTTTTAATGACCAGATACACGTATAATCTGGATGATTCTTATCAATATATTCATATAAATATCTAGGGTTACAGCTAAATTTACTTCCCCACATAGATTCAAATACGATCCATTTTTTCTTTAATGGAAGAAGTCTTAATAACGGATATAAGAATCTGTTGACAAAAGCTCTTTTCTTCGCACTTCTTGTCAGGAATTCCTTGACCCTCAGCGTAGTAAAATACAGAAAATCATCTTCTGGATCAATAATAAATCGATATCTTCTTTCTTTCGTGTAGTATTTTTTATCAAAAACTTTATGTTCCCCACCAAGTGCACATACCTTCTGCTGTTCATTATTTTCATATAAAATAAACACCTGACGACGTCTTGCATAAAGATTCTTGATGATTTTTTCGTCCTTTAAACTTAAAGAAATGACTACTTTCTCCTCTTCTCCATGTTGATTCACGGATCCTGTTCCAAGAATAATCTTTTCTTCTTCTAATGGATCTTCTACATACAATGTTGCTCTCTGCCAGTTACCGATATTTTTGTTTATGATCTCAAATGAAAACTGTTCCTCATTCTGTTTTACATCTCGTATCACAGGTACTGCCTTTCGATTTAACAAGTAACATCTATGATCTCCTGATGTTTCTTCTACTAACTGATTCTTCTGGTTTTCTACAAAGATTCTCTTTTTCTTTTCTTTGTATACAGGAATAAATAAATTACCTTTTTTAACTGCAATATATCGTTTATTTTCTGGAATATCTGAAATATCCACAGAAACATCTTCCTGTGTTATAGCTGCTTTTAAGATTTCCGCATTATGTGCATCTTTCGCTTCATATAATGCATCAACTTTCTCAGAAAGTTTTAATCTTAACTGATCACCGTCCAATTTCATATCATTTAATTCGATGTTCTTTTGTGAAATTTTTACTTTAAAATCATATCTGTAAGACTTGCTAAGTTCGATCAGCATATGATCTTTAAAATATGTTTTCTTGTCCAATTTATTGCCAAGAGATTTTAAGATTCCTCTTAAAATAGTTTCTTTCTTCCATCTGTCTCTCTCATAAGTTAATAATATATGGTATTCTCCATCAAGCTTTAATTCTCTGATCTTGGCTGCATCCAGTATGATCCGGTATCCACAACCTTTATAATTTGCTAAATGGATCTGTTTTGTCTCGTTATCAATTTTTAAGCCAAATTTCTTCTGTGCATATTGTGACTTAATACTTTGTATTTCCAGTGGAATCTTCTCTCCTGTACTTAAGCATACCAAATGTGCTGATAATTTTTGTACATTTACATTTGGCACAGATAATCCTCGTAAGAATACATATCCTTCGATCACACATTGCTCTTTCTGCCATGCCACATCATAAATCAATTGAGTAAGTCTCCACTGATCTAATGCCTCTGTCATATCTGCCTTATCACCAGTTACGATCGCTTTCGGGAATTTTCCAATATATTTGTTGCCCTTTTTCACGATCTTTAAATTCTTATAATTATCAACTTCATATTGACGCAGTTTTACTAATCGTTTCTCATCCAGATTCATCAAAGCCACATATTTTTCACGATATAAGACTGGTAACTTATCGATCGTTTCTAAAGGAATTGTTTCTTCTATATAATCTTTAATGATCTTCATCATCTCGAGTGTTCTGTTATCTGAAAGATAAATACAGTTGTTCACATAGATCATCAGATCAATATATAACCATTTATAATATTTTGCATCCCATAATTCTTGTTCTTTGACATTCTCCTCAAAGAATTTATCTACCATACGTAAAACGGTAATACGATCTCTCATATTCGTAAAGTCATCTGCTCTCTGCGTAATAGACTTATTAGCTCCATCACGAATTCTCCAACGATAACAGACATCCTGCACCATTGTCACATTATTAGCAAGATAATGCATAGGAATCGTTACTGGAATATCTTCATAGAGAATTCTCTCTGGAAATTCAAAATGATTACGATCCCAAAACTCTTTCAAAATTAATTTATTCCATGAGGTTGTATCATAAATCAGATCCGTATTGTCTGTAATATGTGTTTTATCGATATATTTTCTAAATGCAATTTCATGCAGATTCGATATATGGTCTTTCTTTGAGTCAAATCTCGCAACACTTCCAACTACCATCTCGCTATGATTTTTCTCTGCTGCAAGATACATTTTCTCGTATGCATCATCTGGAACAATATCATCTGAATCAAGAAAAATAATGTATTTTCCTTTTGCATACTTCACTCCTGTATTTCTCGCATTTCCAAGTCCACCATTTACCTGTCTTACATACTCAAAATGATCATATCGACTAGCAAATTTCTTGGCAATGTCTGTACTTCCATCCAAAGAACCATCATCAACCATGATGACCTGCAGATCCTCTAATGTCTGATCTACAACTGATTGCAGACATTCTTCCAAATATTCTTCTACGTTATAAATTGGTATGATAACACTTACTTTTATCTCTCTCATCACTTACTCCTATCTCTCTGGGAATTTCAATTCAATATCTCCTGGGATATTATAATACATCTTATAACGCCATACCCATGCTGGATTATATACATCTAAACCATAACAATATGTATCTCCAAGCGGTATTTCCTTTAATTCAATCTTCTTCTCTCCTTGTTTTATCTGTGTTTGTATATATTGAAGTCTGTCATTCACTTGTCCATGAACAAAATAATATACACCAATATTTCCGATCATCACAAAGAAAATACACATCATGATCCCTGTGTTTAAATATCCTTTGCTTATCTTTAAAAATCCACTTCGTATACTATACGATAACAATACTCCAAGATATAAAACGAAAAAGATATATGTTACATAAAAACAACGAATTGCAATCGGACTTGCAACGATCAATGGTCCCATTAAAATCAGTTGTGACCATAAAATGATCTGAACGATCACCTTATCCTTAAAATCTGTAATAAACCATGCACTAAAAGCCACCAATGCTAAACAATACATCGTTGCTATTACAGCCTGCGCTGCATTGCCCCATGCCAAATAATCTTTCCATGTACCAAGATTCATAAAATTAAATATATAAAATGCTAAAAAACCACTGAACAGAAGCAAGAACAATCCTTGTCCTTTCTTCTTTCTCTTTTGAAGCAATATCAAAATCATTCCACATGTCACTATATTTAATAAATGATTTGGCATGATCCAATAGTTAATGATCGTGTCTGCGTATACCTTTAATGCAGAGGCAAACCATTCAAAGCTTAATTCAAACGCTGCAATTTCTTTTCCTGTTCCTTGTGATGTATGTGCCGCAGCCATACGATATGCGCTATTCGAGAACATCCAAAATGCACCAATACCAACCATGATCAAATGAAGTAACATTCCTTTATGTAGCTTCTTATATTGTACACCATAAATAATTAAAAAAGCGATACTTAGTACAATTAGATATACAGTTGAATTTTCAAGAACCAAGCTTCCAAGAAATGCATTGATCATTGAAATCCCTGTTTTCAACTTCGACACTTTCTTTTCTTTGAAAATAGATATATGATATAGTAAAAATCCAAGAATCATCGTTGCACTAACACAGAAATTTGAAAATCCTGATACCCATCCATACGTCTGACTCATTAAGCTTGTTGGAATATTGACTACAAAAAAAACACAAATTAAAAATGATAATATCTTATATTCTGTCAATTGATATATCAAGTATAACATTGCAGTCATTATCCCAGAAATAGCCATACTTCTCAATACGATCGGCAATCTTGTTAAAACAATGACCAAAATATCTCCAAAGTAACGTCCATTATATCCTTCAAACCACGTTTTTAATCTCATGATCCCTACTTCACTTCCCCATCGCCAATCATCCAGTGCTTCCGGCACCCATAACTGCCAAATGGAAAATAATGCAAAAAATATGATCAATATCCAAAATATTGATGATTTCTTTTCTTTTTTCAATGTACTGTTACTCCTTCTTTTGTTACTAATCTTTTGACCCACTCTATAAACTTCTCATATCGAATTAATTTCTTAAACCATTCTAATACAATCGATGTCACCAATGAAATTGCCATAAGTACTATATAATCTAACCATGCATAATAAAATGAATATGTAAATTCATGGAAAAATACGTCTCTGTAAAATGAATGAATCAAGAAAATATTCATAGAATGTTTTCCAAGGAAGCCTAATCCTTTTACGATCCATTTTCCATTTAATATATAAATATATGAAATTACGATCACATACATTGCTGCAAAGCCATCCCAAAAATCTAGATATTTCCATCCAATCCATGCATTTTGTCGACATTTTATGATAACTGCCAAACCTATCAATGATACTATCAAAGACAACAGTTTTCCTGCCACATTCTGTTCCATAAATTTTTCTTTTATTCTCGCAAGCAAGTCATGTTGTGCAAAATACATTCCCAGTGTGTATGCTAATAGATATCGGAACAAATCTGTTGATTGTCCAAATCCACAAGCTCTTGGAACGATAATAGATGCAACAACCACGACCCATTGATATTTTTCCATAATTGAATGTACAAATGGAAAAATCATGATCAAAACGATCGCAAGGCTCATATACCACCATGTCAGACAAAATAACGGTGTTCCCAGTAATTTGGCTAATCCTAATGCATCAATGATCATATAGACCACACTACGAAAATCATGTCCATAAACTTCTATAAAACGTCCTGTTGGAATCGCAAGAATCTCTGTCACAACAAAAATGATCAAAAATCCTGTCATTAATGTGACCATTCGTTTCTTTATATAATTACTCATCGTTGTTTTCTTTTTCTGACTCTCATAAGAAACCCACATTCCGTATCCAGTCATAAAAACAAACATGGCTACGCATATCTTTGAAAAACTAGCAAGATATTGTATCGCATGAGAAGAAAATGGTGCAAACGAAATTGGGTAATACCCCCATCCCTTCGTCGTCGCAAGTTTCTCATACGGAACCGTAGCCCAACGCTGTGCATTCAAAAAGCAATGATGAAACAACAGGATAATGATCGCAATCCCTTTCATCTGCATTGTATGTTCCTTTGTAAACTTCATTCAATCTTACTCCTCTTAATTTTACTGACCTGTATTATATCACAACGTAATACTTTTGTAAAAACTTTTACTTTATATACACCGCAAAAGCTTGTATTTTTTTGCCAACCGGTCTATAATTATCCTGTTTGAGCTAATTTACAAATAAACAAAAAGGGGATGTGATCAATGAAAGTTCAACGCAAATATTTACAACTGGCATGCCTGAATCTGTTTCTTGTCATGTCTGTTATCTTATGTCCTCACCAGACATATGCCAAAGGTAAAAAATTTAAAATCTATTTTACCAATGCAGAAAAATCTATCAAGTTACCTTTAAAATCCAGCCAGACACTATCTGTTCGATACTCTAAGAAGAAAAAAGCTTCCTACAAAATCAAATGGGAATCTTCTAATCCTAGAGTTGTAAAAGTATCAAAAAAAGGTATCCTGACACCAAAGAAAACCGGTAAGTCAGTGATCCGTCATGTGGTCAGAACAAAATCTGGTAAGGTCATTGCAAAAAAATCTATTAAAGTAAAAGTAACACCTGAAATTGCCATCAAAGCAATTTCCTGTGAAGAAGATGCTGCTTCTGAAACACTGATCAAATATCCGAACAAATATCGTTGGAATGTTTCTCTCAAGCCTGCGAATGCATCTCTTGCTTCCGTTACTTTTCAAAGCAGTGATAAATCCATTGCCACGATCAGTAAATCTGGTGTTATCACACCTTTAAAAGAAGGCAACATAACAATGACTGCAAAATATAAAAAAGTTATCTTGAAACGACGTTTTCATGTAACGATTCCATTAAAGAAATTAACAACAAGGCATCAAAAGATCAGTATGCCTTACGGAACTTTCAGGACTTTATCTGTGAATTTCAAACCATGGAATGCATCTGACAAAAAACTTACCTGGAGCACAAACAATGATACCGTTGCCGTTGTCGATGAGAATGGTCATGTAACTACCCGTGGAGTTGGTGTTGCTGTGATCACCGCAACTTCTATAAAAAATCCAAGCAGAAAGTGCAATATCACGATCACTGTCACTGCTGAAAATGGTTTATTATCTACTGAAGATTTGGATTATTTTGACTTAAAAGATGGGGACCGTCTGATGATCATTGCCCATCCAGATGATGACCTCTTATGGGGTGGTGGAAATATGATTCAGGAAATTAAAGAATTAAAAGAAACTGGAAATAACTATTTTGTTGTTTGCCTAACCAATGGCTCTTATGATAGTCGAGCTAGGGATTTTGACTCTGCGATGAATGATATCGGGGCAAAACATGTGATTCTCCGCTATCCTGACCTCTATCGCAGACATCAGGTTGCATGGGGTCCTTATACTAACTATATCACACAGGATATCCGGCGTATCATGAATTATCGTAACTGGAGCAAGATCGTAACACACAATCCTGATGGCGAATACGGACATCAGCATCATAAAAAAACAGATGAATTAGTCACTGCTGTAAGTCATGAAAATGCTGAGCATTACGATAAATTATATTACTTTGAAAAATTCTACACACAGGATGCTATTCCAGAAGGTCTTGCAAAACTCCCTTCTGATGTTGCTCAGAAGAAGCATGCTCTGATCTTTAAAAACTATTTTGACCGTGGTGCGATTCGAATGTATGAATATTTTAATGATTATGAAAATTGGGTAAAAGCTACGGATTGGCAATAATACAATATGGTATAAAAAATGCAGCTGTATTTCAAATTATGCACCTGCATTTTTCTTTCTAAATTTTTATTGATATACACGAAATACCAGATCTGCTTTCCCAATCTTCTTGTTACTCCTATACATACATCCATTTGGGTATGCATCATAATTTCCAGTCCAGTATACCGGAAGTTTGTATTTTTGATCTTTTTTCTGATTTACAATCTCTATTGCATATGTCCCAGAATTCTTAATTTTGTTTAACTTCCACTCATATTGATTTTGCGCATAAGATAATTGATCTTGTCGTGCGCTTTCCATTACTTTTCCTGTTTCATCAAGCAGACGCACAGTAAAATCATTCTCATTATTTAATAAATTGAATGTAATATTCTGAAACCTGATTTTTGTAAGAAAACTTTGTTTTATTGCTTCATTCTTCTTCAATGACAGATTCAACGTCTGACTTTGTGCAAACTGACTAACTGCATAAGATTGATCTAACGCCTCTGGATTTTGTTTTAAATAATTATGCATTGGCTGCAAACATACAATCAATCCGATTCCGACCAAACATAACATAACATTCCCCGTTGAAATCTTTTGTTTTTGTTCTTTCTTTTCTTCTTCACAAAGATTTTCAATTCCTGTTACCATCATAAACATCATTACACCCATAAAGCATATGCTATACTTTGGATTTGCTTCCCAGAATACATGGAAGATCATTCCTCCAAGTAATGTAAGCATCACAACATAATTCCATGGGTTTCTTTTTCTGAGCATTCCAATCGCTGCCACTAATGCAAAGCACCAGACCGCCATCCGCATCAGATAGCTGTACATTAAGATCCATCCATTGTGCTTTCCATTTAAGAACTCGTTTGCTGTTCCATAATCTGTTGAAACATAAGACATTTTTGTAAAATCATCATCTCCTGTCAGCCAGACTTCTCTTAACTTCACTCCAGATAACTGTAAAGTTCCCTTTATCCCAAGCTCTTTATAATTATGAATTGTTTTTTCAATTGTCTTTTCTTTTTTTTGTTTTTGCGTTGAAAGTTGTGAAGTAAACCACACATCACCACTATCATATCGCCCAACTCCATGAGAAGACATCATTAACCAATGTGTTGCTGGAAATTCTTGTGTGTTTTGTTTTGGTATCATATTCTGAAATTTGTACTGATATCCAAAAACGGAAACTGCAATTCCCGCTGCCATTCCAAGAATCAGACACATATGTCTTACTTTAAACTTATACTGCTTCCAAAAGATAAACAACGTAATCCCCACTGCAATACAGAGAATCAAATTGGTGATCCTGATCTTAATTCCTATATAAATTACAATTCCTAAAAAAGCACTGTACAAAATGCCCTTCCAATTGTCTTTTTCTTTATGTATTATCACAAACAACAACAGCAACACCATGATCATACCAAATGATATCGTGTGTGTATAATAATAAGCAATCCAGAAATACGTCCACGGATTCAGTAAAAACAACAACATCCATATGTTAGCCAGTTTTATATTTTTAACTATGCGTATTGCAATATATCCACATAAAATTCCAATATCAATTACTAATAAATTCAAAAAATTTCCCGCAAGAACCAGACTTCCGACAGAAATACCGCAAGACACCAACAATTTATAATAGCAATATAAGATTAGTAAATATCCATAATTATTCGGATAATGTGCAAAATACCCACCAAAACGCTGTAACGAAATCATAGGATTTTGAATCATTCGAATTGCTTCATCATGCAAATATAACAAATCATTCACTGGCTGTATCTTAAATACATAGATTGTCATCAATTGCAATGCAAAAATCATCACAAAGATGATAAAAAATAACGATTTTTTTGCAAAAACAGCTTCTAATTTCTTTCTGTATCTTACGATAAAACAAGCTATGATAAAAAATAACAACGTCCCCAGCCACCTAACCGGCTGAGAAACGTCATTCATCTTTTCTTGTGTATATTGAAATGGAAAACTTACGATCAAATATGCTACGATCAAAATAAACAATCTGATCGAATATTTGTATATAAAATCTTTTATCTTCATCTCCATTCTCCTAGTCATTTAATACCTGTTCAATAATAAATTTAGGTCTGGCCTTTGTCTCCAAATATATTTTTCCAATATATTGTCCAACCATCCCAATCGCGATCAGCTGTAAACCACCTAAAAACCATATCGACATGACAAGACTGGTCCAGCCACTTACCGTGTTGTTTGTAAAATGCCGTACTAGACAATAAATGATTGCCAAAACACTAATTACACAAATTAAAATTCCAACATTAAAAATCATTTTGATTGGTTTTACACTCAACGATGTAATTCCTTCAAATGCAAAAGAAAGCATTTTCTTCAATGGGTATTTGCTTTCTCCTGCAAATCTCTCAGCTCTCTCATACGTAACAATATCACTCTGATAACCAACCATCGGCACCATCCCTCTAAGAAAGATATTAACTTCGTCAAATTCTAATAATCCTTTTAATGCCCGCTTACTCATCAGTCTGTAATCTGCGTGATTGTAAACAAGCTCTCCGCCCATTTTATTGATCAGTTTATAAAATGCTTCTGCCGTAAAACGTTTAAAAAATGTATCTGTATCTCTGGCACTTCGAACACCATATACAATATCGCATCCTTCATAATATTTTTCGATCATCTGATCGACTGCATTGATATCATCCTGAAGATCTGCGTCCATTGATATTACAATATCTGCTTTCTCTGATGCCATTGTCAAACCAGCCAGCAATGCATTTTGATGCCCACGATTTCTGGATAATTTCACTCCTGAAAATATAGAATCCATTTTATGAAATTCATCGATCATATTCCACGTATGATCTTTTGATCCATCATCCACAAAAACAATTCTGCTTTCTTTCGCTATTTTACCATCATGGATCAGCATTTCACATTTTTCCTTTAATCGTTTGGATGTTTCAGCTAATACTTGTTCCTCATTATAGCAAGGCACTACAATATATAATATATTTTTCTCTTTTCTTGATCTTTCTTGCATATTTAATTATCTTTCTCATTATCTATTTTGTTTGTGATCAACTGTAATTTAAATTCGAAATCTTGCCTATTTTTTTGTACAATCGTACTTAAAATCAATCCAGAAAAGAATGCCTGCAACGCTGCAAGTGCTATAAATCCACTTACGATCAAAGTTGGGAAATTCGGTACCAGACCTGTATGAAGATATGTCATAAATACGGGTATAAATAATCCTGCCGCAATAATCATAAGCAAGAATGCCATACTTCCAAAAAACTGAAATGGTCTATAACCTTTAAACAGTTTTATGATCGTAAATAATACCTTCATACCATCTGTATAAGTATTTAATTTAGATTCACTTCCATCTGGTCTATCTCGATATTCAATGATCACATTATCAACCAACATATTTTTATCTACTGCATGAATGCTCATTTCAGTTTCGATTTCAAATCCCCTGGATAACACTGGAAATGTTTTAACAAACTGATAGCTAAAAGCTCTATATCCAGTCATAATATCCCGGATATTACTTTTAAAAAGATGATTAATTGCAGCTCTCACCATGCTATTTCCAAGATTATGAAAAGGTCTTTTATTTTCCTCAAAATAGGTAGATGATAATCTGTCCCCTACAACCATATCCACCTTGTATTCTAAAACTTTTTCTGCCATTTCTCGTCCAAATTGGGCAGGATATGTATCATCTCCATCAATCATGATATAACATTGCGCATCAATTTCTCGAAACATCCTTCGGATCACATTTCCTTTTCCCTGTTGATATTCATTTCTTACAATAGCTCCTGCTTCTTTTGCAATCTCTACTGTACGATCTGTGGAATTATTGTTATATACATAGATTGTTGCCTCTGGAAGTTCTTTCTTCCAATCCTCCACTACTTTTTTAATTGTCTTTTCTTCATTGTAACACGGAATCAATACTGCAATTTTTTCCATTACGCATTCTCCTTTGTTAAAATTCATTATATTCTTTATATATTATTTCATTTACAAATGCAACATATAAAATCGTACTCGCTGTAATCGGAAGCATATATCGCATATCGCCATTTACAGGTGATGCCAGACATATAAGGAATGATGTCACTACTGGCAAAAATGCAATCCAATATCTGATCGTCTTTTTAAAAGAACATACCATGCCAAGCAATCCAATCAAAATCCATAAATATATCATCGGTTTTGTAAATAATGTCAATGGAGTTTTCTGATATATTGTATCTAAAACCCCATGATATATATCTCTGATATATTTTGTTTTTTCTAAATAATATATTTTATATTCTTTTTGATATATATCCATACTTTCTGGCTGTACATAATATCCATATGGATATCTTATTTCTGTCATATAACCCCAATATCCATATGTCCCATTTAACGTTGCCTGAATATAAGCCGTCGGATGCTTCTTAAGCATTTCAAACCATATGTTAAAATAATCTTTTAAATATTCGTCTTTCTGTTTGTAAGTATTCTTTACCGGGTCAGAAAGATCTGGATCATAATTCTTTCCGATCGTATCGTAATCTAATACTTTTCGAATCACTTTTTCCTCTTCCGTCGAAACATCATTTCTATAATATTTTACATATCTCGCTGTCTGTTGAAAAGGGATGGAGAGCATCTCCTGCTTTCCGCCAGGCTTCACACCTGCCATGGGAAGAATTGCTTTTTGGTAAACCTCCCAAAAAGCCACCATTATTATAAATAAAACTATCAATTGTCTTCGATATTTTTTTACACCTACAATACAAAACGGCATCGTAAAAATTAATATATAAAACCCGTTGTGTCTGACCAAACATAATAATAAAGAGACTATTAAAAACAAAATACTCTTAACTTTTGAATCAAATATCTTCTCTGGTTCTAATACTATATCAAATATAAATAACACAAATAAAACAAATATTGGATAAAATAATGTGTCTTTTACTGCTGTCCTTGCATATGCCGACCAGATAGGAAACAATCCATAAAATGCCAATCCTGTAAAGCGAATCCAATACTTTGTATTCTTCTTATGCATCCAATAAAAACATATTGCGAAAACACCACTTGTAAATAACAATGTAAATAACAGATACACTGCGATTCCTACATTTTGACATCCAATGTTTCTTCCAAATTTGACAAACATCCCTTCAAACAATGTCGTCAATACAGGATGATGATTCGTCAGATTTCCACTGAAAAACTGCTCATACTATCGTATAATATCATAAGTTAAACAACCCGGAAAATACAAAATATAATTTGGAAGCCATAAAACAATCAGAATGCTCCAAGGAACTGCTATAGGATGATGATCAAATATTTTTTCTCCTATCCCACTGTTTGCTTGAGTCTTTAACCTTATAAAAGACTTCCCCGCTTTTGAATATAATACATTCATGATCATATGTACGATCATTGTAAGAATCATCGTCATGATCAATGCACTGATCATATGTTTTTTATCGCATATGATCAGTGACCAGTTATCTCTCTGATCATAACTTATAGATATAACCATGCATATTGAAAATAAAAATGATATAATCCATGAAATGATTCGATTATTCTGATGCATTGACTGCCTTTCCTCGTTTCTCTTCTTTTTCTTTTCCCTTAAATAATCCCATCAACTGATAAAATGCCAGACCGAATACAAATGCCTTTAAATTATAGGCTGCTGGAAAATATGCTTCTACTCCGCATGCGATAAATCCAATTTCTAAAAGCACCATAGCCCCAAAATATCCCTTTTTATAAAGTACCCATACAGCTATAAGCATAAAAGCACAAAAAAGTCCAAACACAATTGGCCCATATTCCAACAATGTTCTTACAATTCCTAATTCTGTTACGTATCCATCATTGGCCTGTGTATAAATTCCATATCCACAAACCTTTCCACCAATGTTACTTCCAAACAGAGGAATTCCAGCTCCAAGAAAACAGTTCCGTGCAACTGTCAATCGTCCTGTGATCAATTGATCTAATCTCATAAATGTTGGATCTGTCAATTGAGAATAAAGTCCATAATATATAGATAAGAAAATCCCTACAAGATTTCCGATCTCTAATAAAATCAGTGAAATCTTAAATTCATAAATTTTTCTTGCATATCTTAAAATAAAATAGGCAATGATCGCTGCTGATCCACAATAAAATGCTGTTCTTGATTTTGATAGTTGATAAAACTCATAGTTGAAATAGAACATGATCGCAAATGCCCACCATTTCATTTTCTTATAATAAGCATATAAAAAACTAACAATCAAAACCATGATCATAAGATGAATCGTGTTCGCATGCCATGTGCAAAACTTATATCGTACTTCTATCATTCCTCGCCCATAATCTTTTACTGTTGTTAATTTGTCTGGTGCATTCACAAAGAACCATGTAAAACCATAGCTTAACCCAACAAATCCACATGCAAATACTGCTTTCATCACTTTCTTAAGATCTACGTCTTTCATTGCCAGAATGATCAGATAATTTGCAGGGTAATCAATTCCTCCAGAGCTTTTCCAACATAAATACATCAAAACAGCTCCTGCTGCTCCAATAATCACTTCTTTCCATTGATATTTTGTTAATATTATTTTGACCACAAAACAGATTAATCCAATATAAAATAGTCTTTGCACTGGAATTTGTCTTGTCGGATCTTTCTCTACATACCAATAGTAAGCTATATAAAAAAAGTAGTATGTAATATAAAGTATTGTTCCTAATAAAAAGAACAACTCTCCAATCCATTGTCTCTTATTTTCAATCTTCATCTTATTGCTCCTGTTTATTTTTCAAAAAAGCCATCGTATATTCTACGACAGCTTTTGTCTAATGCTATGATAATGAAATAATTAATCTTCTGTTCTATATCCATCCGGATTCATAGACTGCCATTTCCAGGAATCTGCACACATTTCTTTGATTCCTTTTTCTGCAGCCCATCCTAATTCTTCTTTTGCTTTTGTCGCATCACAATAGCATGTTGCAATGTCTCCAGCTCTTCGTGGTTTGATCTCGTATGGAAGTGTCTTTCCACAAGCCTCTTCATATGCATGTAAGACATCTAATACGCTATATCCGATTCCTGTTCCAAGGTTGTAGATACGTACTTCTGGTTTTTCTTCAAATTTCTTTAATGCTTTCACATGTCCTTTGGCAAGGTCTACGACATGGATATAATCACGGACACCTGTTCCGTCTGGTGTATCATAATCATCACCAAAGACTCCTAATTTCTCAAGTTTACCAACTGCTACCTGTGCAATATATGGTACTAAGTTATTTGGAATTCCCTTTGGATCTTCTCCGATCAGTCCGCTTTCATGTGCTCCGATAGGGTTAAAGTAACGAAGTAATACAACGTTCCATTCTGGATCTGCGACATGGAAGTCTGTTAAAATCTGCTCTAACATTCCCTTTGTCTGTCCATATGGATTTGTGATCTGTCCTTTTGGGCATTCCTCTGTAATTGGAATGAAAGCTGGATCTCCATAGACTGTTGCTGAAGAACTAAAGATAATATTCTTCACTCCATGATTTCTCATCACATCACATAAGATCAGTGTTCCCGTGATATTGTTATGATAATATTCTAATGGTTTCTGTACAGATTCTCCAACTGCTTTTAATCCTGCAAAGTTGATCACAGAATCAATATCTTCTGCATCAAAGATCTTCTCTAATGCTTCACGGTCTAAAACATCTGCCTCATAAAATTTTACTGTTTTCCCTGTGATCTGCTCTACTCTCTTTAAAGCTTCTTCACTAGAATTATATAAATTGTCTACTACGACAACTTCATATCCTGCATTTAAAAGTTCCACACATGTATGGCTGCCGATATATCCAGCACCACCTGCTACTAAAATAGCCATGATTTCTCCTCCATTATTGTATATATTATTTATTTACACTATTTTTTATCATACCACATTTCACGATATCATTAAAGTTTTTCTTGTAAAGCAATTATTGGGCACTCGTCTATCTCTGAATCTTTCGTCCTTCAATATAATAACGTTTTTCACAAGCATGTCCCATGGAAAATGTCTTTCTTGGCAGTGTTCCGTCTGTCATCACGCTTGGAAACAGCTGATCTTTCTCCATTGCTGGAAGTTCAATTCCTATCGTCTGCTCTTGTTTTGACAGTTCTTTTAAGACATCTTCTCCGTGGATATAATCAATACATCCTGAATTGTCTTTGAGATATTTATCTAAAAATGTCTGTATTTTATCAACTGCTAATTGATGTTTATGTAAATTCAGGTGAAGAACTTCTTCCTTCTTTCCGTAATAACAGCGAATTGTTTGTCCTTCTTCGCTGCAACATTCTGTTTTTAATGCATGTATTAATTCTTCTGGATCTGTTCCAGTAATGACTCTGTGAATTGGTTCAAACTGCTGGGAATCATCATGCAGATTCTCGAGTTCTACCAATGCATATCTCGCTGGATGGTCCTTGATATGTTCCCATCGATGATTTTTCTTTAACTTCTCGTAGCAGGCTTTTGCCGTTGCAAGAGAATGGTTTCCATCTCCGACTGCATAGACCATTGGATCATCACTTAAATCTTTATATTTTTCTGTCATTTGTTCTTCATATGATCGTAGTTTTTCTAAAAATTGTTCTTTGACCTCTCCGTCTACCAGCCATCCTGCGATATGTCCGCCCTCCTGCATCAGATCAAATTCATATAATTTCTCAAGATTCGTCTTCTGCTCTGTCACGATTTCTAATACTTCATTTTTCCAATCATCGCATAGCAAGATCACGTGTGGCAATTCAATCGGTGCCTGATAACGAATCTTCATTCTTGGTGGGATTCGCTCCATGACTGTTTTCTCTGTGGAACGGATTTTTGCTTCGTGTTCTGGCGTATAACTATATTGTTCCAGATCGATCGCACCTACGATCCCTCTTCGAATCTTTCCATTCTGCAAGGTTCTTTCCACATAAACCAAAGAATTTTCATAAGTTTTCAACAGATGATCATCTGCATAATTCTTCATTGTGGATTGAATCTTTCGGATCTTTTCATCTTCTTCCTCACTTCCAAGATATGCTTCTGGAAGCATTAGATGTAACGTTGAAGGCGTATTTCCTACATACTCTTTTACTTCATCCCAGTATTCTGGCTGGGATGAAAACTGGTCACAAGCGATCACGGCCCATTTCTTCATAGAATCTACCTGTGGCATTAAAATATTTGCTGGTAAAAATGTTTCGCTCATGTTTCTTGTTCCTCTTTTCTTATATGACATAAATCTTTATAACTCTTTTTCACACATATCTAACGCTGCTGCAATAACCGCATCCATATCGTAATATTTATATTCTCCGAGTCTTCCTCCGAAGATGATATTTTCTTCTTTCTCGGCTAATTTCTTATACTCTTCATATAATTTTCCATTCTTTTCGTCATTGACTGGATAATATGGTTCATCTCCTAATTTCCACTCGGAGCTGTATTCACGACTGATAACAGTCTTTGGAAGGTCGTTTCCTTCTTCGTCTTTTCCGAATTCAAACCATTTGTGTTCAATGATCCTTGTCCATGGTGTCTCGGCATCCGTGTAGTTCACAGCTGCATTTCCCTGAAAGTTTGGCTGGTCTAATACTTCTGTCTCAAATCTTACGGAACGATATTCTAATTCACCTAATTTGTAATCAAAATATGCATCAATTGGTCCTGTGTAGATTACTTTCTCTGCTAATGCATCCAGTTCTTCTTTGTGTTCAAAATAATCTGTATTTAAACGAACTTCTACATCTCCTAACATATTTGCGATCATCTTTGTATATCCGCCCACTGGGATTCCCTGGTATAAGGCGTTGAAATAGTTATTATCAAATGTTAAACGTACTGGTAATCTCTTAATGATAAAGGATGGAAGCTCTGTACATGGTCTTCCCCACTGTTTTTCTGTGTATCCTTTGATCAGTTTCTCGTAAATATCTGTTCCAACCAAGCTGATCGCCTGTTCTTCCAGATTCTTTGGTTCTGTGATCCCGGCTTCTTTCTTCTGCTGTTCAATCTTATCTGCAGCTTCCTGCGGTGTGATCACACCCCACATCTTATTGAATGTGTACATATTAAATGGTAGAGAATATAATTCTCCTTTGTAATTTGCAACTGGTGAGTTTGTGAATCGATTAAACTCTGCAAACTTTGTAATGTAATTCCATACTTTTTTATTATTTGTATGGAAGATATGGGCTCCATATTTATGTACATGGATCTTCTCAATATCTTCTGTGTATACATTTCCTGCAATATTTGGTCGTTTGTCGATGACTAAGACCTTCTTTCCTTTTGCTGTTGCCTGCTGTGCAAAGACGGCTCCGTATAAACCGGAACCTACGATCAGATAATCATATTGTTTCATTTTTGTTTTGTCCTTTCTTGTAAACTTCTTATCTATATTATCAAGGTATCTCCCAATATCCATTTTAAAAATAATATTTCTCTGGATAATTATAATCGTTGTAACGTGTGTTCACAATAATATATGGTACATCAACACCACGAAGCACTTTATTCTGCGATGCAATCCTTTGGTATTCTTCTTGTGTAATATGATTATATATCATTGGATATTGCGTTGCCGTATTCTGGTTCTTCCATGGCATACACTGCATAACTCTTGGAAGATTCTGAAACGTACAATCCTCGATATTAATCTCTGAAACACCTCCTCGCACCAAGATTGCTCTGATCTTACGATCCCTGTTATAGGAAGTATATTTTCCTTTACTGTTTTTTCCAATATTCATAAATCTCGTATTGGTCAAAGACACTCTTTGCCAGTTCATCATCTCAATCCCACCGCTGACACAGTTTTTTATCATGCAATCAGAAATTGAGATATCTGTGTGATATTTTTCTACAGAATACTGATGTGTTCCTATTGCTTTTTCGAGATTTGAAAATATACAGTTTGTAATCTGCACATTCTGATTTGGCGTACAGTCATACTGACTCCAGCCATGCGTAAAACCTCTTGTTTTCTTATCTGGAGTATCTAGATTGATTGCCTCGGATGTATGACGTTTACTTGCTTTATATCCTGTAAAAGTACAACGATTGACATTTATATTCTGTGATGCATCCATCTCGATAAAATGTCCATATTTCATATTTTTAAATGTGATTCCATCAATCGTAACATTTCTGTTATGACACATAACAAGTGCAATACAATTCTGACCAGTTTTTCCCTGATAATCCTGATCGATCACTGCCTTTCCTGTTGAATATATCTTAACATCATGAACCCCATTATATTGTCCATGCACACCCTTTTTCTTCGCTTTCGATGGTTCCAACAATTCAAAAATACCACCACTTGGTTTCATTTTCTTTGCTTTGGTTTTCATGATTTTTTTAATCGTTACACCATCTTTGAGTTCGATCGTAACATTGGATGGAATATATAAAACATTTGGTATCTTATAAGTTCCCTTTTTTATGACTAATTTTCCTCCACCCTTTTTTTCGAGCAGTTCTAAATAAGAGCGGATCGCAAAATACTGTTTTGTTGTGGAATTGTAGTATCCTTTTGCTTTTTTGTACTTTCCTTTATATGGTGATGACTTTGGCGTGATCGTGTATATCTTCTTTGCTGCAGCTTGCGCTTTTGTGTTTGATGTTAACATCATCGCTGAAAATACCGTGATGGCTGTAATTGCAAACACTAATTTTCTTTTTTTCAAATTTATTTTCTCCTTAGTTTATTTATACTCTTTTTCAAATCCGATTTTGCACTATTAATTGATTTCTGTGTTGCCGCATTGCTGTATAATATTTTCTTTGACTTCTTTAATTGCTTCTGCACATACCTCCACTTCTTCTTGTTATACTTTTGTGCTTTTAACTTGGATGCTTTGTGAATCATATCATCAAATTTATTCATCAGCTCTTTATTCGGAATTCTTACTTCCCCATTCTCGTAACTTAAGAATCCATATACGATCATTGCAGAAAAGATCTCATCATATGGTCCTGAACTTGTCCAGTAATTTCCAATATTATTATTTGTCAATGCCAAAACTACAGATCTTGGATTATACATTCTCTCTCCTGATTTTGTCGTATAACCATCGTACCATTCTTTCAAATCTTATCTTGAAATATGAATCTCTCGTGTATTCCTCGTATATTTCTCATACAAGTGATCTACTTCTGAATCTGTAAATCCAAAATATTCATTATATTTCGCCTCAGATGCCATTGTATATTCCCAAAACATATTTAATTCCGATCCACTGGAATACTTAGCAATCGGAAGAATTCCTGTCATATAAGTCAATTGTACATATGAACGATCCTTCAAAAGGTTACTTAAAAATAGCACATACTGCTTTTTATTTTCTTCTGTAACAAAATCCTTATGAAAAATAAAATCCCATTCATCCAGAACAAAAACAAATCTTTGCTGGTCACATTCTTCGAATATCGTCTCTAATACATCTGCTGCCGAACCATCTTCATAAATTTCGATCTGTGGATATTCTTTTCTTAAATCTCTGATCAGATTTGTTTCGATCCTGTCTATATAGTCTGTATATGAATCGCAATTTCTTGGTATCTTGCTGAAATCTATTGATATTACATTATATTGATTCCTGTATTTATTATACAAATCATTCTGTGATATTTTTAATGATTTAAAAATTGAATCTGAATCCTGTTTTTTTCCTAAAAAAGCAGTGATCATATTGGCCATGACTGTCTTTCCAAAACGTCTTGGACGTGTAATGCATATATGGGTATTACCTGAATCTAAAAATGGAAATAATTCTGATAGCATTTGTGATTTATCTACAAAGTATGGCTGTTCTGTTTGTCCTTTGTATAAGACATATGAAGTTGAACTGTTTAGATATCTGCCCATGATTTTCCCTCCCATTTATGCAAAAATTAAACCTTTTTGTTCTTTCAGCATATCTATAAGTAAATCTCTGTTATAGATATAGCAATAATTGTTTTTTTATTATACATTATTTGTTATTCTAAGTCCATTTTTGTTTATGATATCTTAAACATTCATCCTCTGTGTCTTTTTATTTATACACGCATTATATTAATTACTGTGCTATAGAAACAAGAAACCATGATTTACCATTTTAAATCCATGGCATCAGAATTATAAAATTTATCAAAAAGAAAGCGATGCCAAATTAAAATCATTAAAGTCCAAAGATGATTATTCCACAGAAAATCCATTGATCATCGAAAATTTATACGGAACAAACACAAATTCTTTATATTATTATGCGAAAACTGATCAGGCATCTTATGCTGTTGCTACGATTGAAACAACCGATAAAAAATCTTTTGCCTACAAACATACACTTCAAACAGTATCTGGTGACAAATATGTAAAACAGCATGAATACCAGATCATCGGTTTAGTTCCAAATACAAAAAATAAAATAACCATGCAATTTTTCAACAAGAAAAACAAACCAATCAGTAAGACTTGTTTTTATGTAACAACAAAAAAGATTCTAGCATTCCAAAAATGGAAAAAACAGCAACTGGAAAGAGTAAAGTCAAAATGACAGACGGTCTGTTTGCCATGATGGGAAGAGATCAGAGAGCTTTACAGAATAATGGAAAAGCTGTCGATGCAACAAGTGGACAAGTGAAACTACTTCTTGATACTGAAGATGTTCTTCCAAATATTAAAAATATCGCAACCCAGGAAGAAAATGGAGGGCTAAATTATTCTGGAACTACGGATCTTGACTGGATTCATGTAAATTCTTTTGATTTCGTCGATGATGATTCCCTCATCCTAAGCAGCCGAGAGCAAAATTCTTTGATCAAAGTCAGCAATATTTATGAAAAACCGGAATTAGACTACATCATTCATTACGGAACTTTATACAAAGGAAGTAGTTATGAGGATAAATTATTGACTCGAAAAGGTAATTTAGTCACACCTGCCGGACAGCATACCGTTACGGTCGAAAAAGATAACTCTCTTCCAGATGGACAATATTACATTTATATGTTTAATAACAATTATGGAAGAGTCACTGCCTTCCCAGAGTTTGACTGGAGTTCTTATAAAGATTTATCTCCATCTTCCAACCCAAAGACAGGAACGTCTTATTATTCCAAATATCTGGTTGATGAGAAAAACGGAACCTATACTTTGGCACAAGAATTCAAACTCCCATATTCCAGCATCGTAAGCAGTGTCCAGCATCTGGACGGAAATATTCCTTATAGTAGCGGTCGCAGCAAAATCTTTTGGGAATATGATAAAGATGGAAATCTTATAAAAAGTTTCCGATATGATGCTCAGCAGTTTAGTTATCGCGTGTTGAAATATAATTTTAAGGGATTTTATTTCCGATAAATTTTTTGATATATAAAATAGAAGGATCTAAATTATATATTTTTCTAATTTAGATCCTTCTGTTTTTTAATTAATAATGTCCACCTATAACTTTTCCATTGGAAGCATCAAAACGCACATAATAATTTCTATCAATATCCAATTCTCCCAATTGGCTACTTTCAAAATATACAGTTACAATGCCTTTCTTATAACTTGTTCCATATGCGTCACCTACACCAAGTTCTTTAAAACTTGATTTCCACAGTATCTTTCCTCTTGGATCAATTTTGTATATATCATCATAGAGATATCCTGTTAAATACATATTGTTTTTTGAGTCAAAAGCACAATCATGTCCTGCTCCTATCGGTATTTTTATTTGTCGTATTTTTTTTCCATTTGATAAACGGTAAATCTTTAATTTCTTTCTGTCAAAGAAATATACCTTGTTTTTTCTTTTTTTATAAGTTGCCGCCTCTGCTTGAGCAATTGTATAAGATGTTGCTGTATGTGACCATACTTTTTTGTTCTTCTTCGTATAGCCAGTGATAACCATATAACTATTTCCATTTTTCTTTCTTTTATAACTGGTTTTCACCTTTACAGCTTTGGCTTTTGCATAAATATCTGTTTGGTTGTTTTGAGAGATTATACAAAAACTAAATAGTAGAAAGACTGATAATAGGAATAATTTTAGTTTTTTCATGTTATTGTCCTTTCATCGTCTTCTTTTACTTCACTTTTACTTTTTTTCTTACACTAGAGCTATATACTTTTTGATTTCCTTGGATTTTCATTGCCCTGATTTTAATCGTGTATTTCTTTTTGCTCTTTAATTTCTTTAATGTATACGTTGTCTTTGTTGTGTAGTATGTTTTTGTTTTCTTTCCAAGTTGTACTTTTATCTCGTATTTTGTAGCATCAGTGACTTTGTTGATCACAAGTTTTATTTTTTTCTTACCTACCGTTGTTTTTATACTAGGTTTTGCTAAAGTTAATTTCTTGATCTTCTTACCTTTTTCTAAGATTTCTTCACATCTTGTGCAAATGGTGTCTCCTGTATATCCAGTTTCAAAATATGTTGCTCTTTTAGCTTTCTGTACTTTGAGCAAATGTCCTAATTTTTCGATCTTTTTACTATATTTATCTCCACATTCAGAGCACTCATATTCTGTATAGCCATCTTCTGTGCAAGTTGGTTCCAAAGTCAGCTCAGAATATAAATGCCCTAACGTACTTTCGACTTCTTTATAAGTATCTCCACATACACTACATTTATATTCTGTGTAACCATCTTTTGTACACATTGGTTCTACATATTTAACCTCTTCATATTGATGATTTTTTTTACCTATCTTAAAATCTTCATAAGTGTCTCCACAAATAATACATTTATGTTCTATATAACCTTCTTGTGTACATGTTGGTTCAATCGTTTTATTTTTATATTGATGTCCTAATGCGCTTTTAACCTCTCTATAAGTATCTCCACATGCACTACATTTATATTCTATGCACCCATCTTCTGTACATGTTGCTTCTACAACTGTGTACTTCTTATATTGATGTCCTAATTTGTCTATCTTACTATCTTTATAGGTATCCCCACATACACTACATTTATGTTCTGTGTATCCACCCTCTGTGCACGTTGGTTTTACGATTGTTTCTTCATACTTGTGTCCTAATTTTTCTGTTTCAGTATCTTTATAGGTATCTCCACATACACTACATTTGTGTTCTGTGTATCCACCCTCTGTACACGTTGGTTTTACGATTGTTTCTTCATACTTGTGTCCTAATTTTTCTGTTTCGGTATCTTTATAGGTATCTCCACATACATTACATTTGTGTTCTGTGTATCCACCCTCTGTACACGTTGGTTTTACAATTGTTTCTTCATACTTGTGTCCTAATTTTTCTGTTTCGGTATCTTTATAGGTGTCCCCACATACACTACATTTGTGTTCTGTATAACCTTCTTTTGTACATGTCGGTTTTACTACCGTTTCTTCATATTGATGACCTAACTTGTTCGTTTTGCCATCTATATATTCATCTCCACATACACTGCATTTGTATTTTGTATATCCATCTTCTATACACGTTGGTTTCACGACTGTTTTTTCATACTGATGTCCTAACTTCTCTGTCTTGGCATCTGTATATTCATCACCACACACGCTGCATTTATGATGTGTGTATCCACCCTCTGTACACGTTGGTTTTACCGTCGTGTTTTTATATTTATGTGCTACATTGATCTTCTCAATTGTTGTTGATAAATACGCACAATCTACATGATCATCATCATAATATATAGAAACATATTCCCCACTATCACTTATTTCTAATGGTCCAAAATTGTAAATATCAGATGCTCTATATGTACTAGCTGCACTAGCTGCTTTATCATATTCTTTCGATTTATAGCGATCAAATTTCAAGAGACCTTTGTATGTTCCATCTTCATTTTTTTGAATTCTAAATATCTTACTATGATAATAACCGATTCTCATTCGATATACAGACATTTTAATCGTTTCAGACTCTTCCTGTGTTCCACTTACCTTTAATGTATTGTAAATATCATCACTAAACTCAGATATCTCGTATGGTATTGTAACCCTATCAAGAATTCCTTGCTTATCTGTAATATTGGATGGCAGAGAAGATTTATCTACTTTATTAACATAGCAACTATTTTCTTCATCCAGCGTCCAGTTTCCACTTACTTTGACCTTCATTTTATAACTACTCGTTGTTTGAATTTCTACCGTGTCTGGTAAGACAGCTGCTGCCTTCTTAAGTTTTTCTGTTGTATCAAAACTCTTATAAATAACTAACTTTGAAAATTGTGTAGGCTTAACTCTTTTTACACAGGATTCTGCAAGCTCATTTGCATCAAAGAATTTTATTTCATATGAAATGGATGCTTCTTCATTTGTAGCTACATCTGTTAATCCCGTAATCTCTACTTTATAGTTATCTTTATATCTTCCATTTGTTGCGTCTGATGGCTGAACAAATTGAAGAACAGACGAAGATGATGGGAATGATGAAGCCAACCTTGCAGTACCATCTTTTAATGTACATTCATAACTCTTATTTGTAGAAATATTTGTCACTTTTACTACTACATTTGAAATATCTGATATTTTTACCTTTTGTGCATTTAGCTGTACAGACCATGCACATTTTTGAGCTTCTACCAGATTACTAGGCATATATCCTGCCTGTGGATATGCACTAAATGGCTCTGTCTGCCTTGGATTTTTGGATTCACAATTTTTTCCGATTGTAACATGTCCACAATATCCAAACTGAATATTTGAATACTGCGGTGCGATCAAAGCATATCTATGTCCTAATGTATCCCAAGATTTTGTTTTAAGGTTATATCCCTCGTTCATCCATCCATAAATAGCTCCTGATGGGGTATACCCCTTTGCAATGATATTATGATCGCATTTATATCCTTTCTCCCATAATTCATCAGACATATCCTCTGGTTTCGCACTATTGCTGATGTAATGATCAAAGTAAAAATTTCGATCAAGTGCTTGATACTGTAAAGATTCATTCTGTGTACATTTTTCTTGAAGACTTTCTACTCCAGCCAGATATCTATAAAAATTCGTCATTCCTTCCATAGCTGCTAATGTATCGTTTGTTAAAACACCTGGATCATATGGATTTTCTATGGAAGCTGGCTTAGAATAATACGTTGATTTCTTTTCTGGATCGTACGTATCATTTCCTGAATTTAACCCCTTGGAATATTCTTTTACAACCTCTTCTTTGGTTCTTTGACCGAAAATTGTGTCTTTGTAATCATAATTTACGGTTGCTGCTTTTACATTAATAATATTGGTGTTCATGCCAAATAACAACATCCCTGCTAATAACAACAGAATTTTACTTTTCTTCATACACTCTCCTCCTATTTATTCATTTAATAGTTTAATTATATAATATTTTATACTAAAATGAAATACTATTGTTATTCATAAACATAGTATCTCATCACTGATATTCCTACAAAATGCCATTCCATAAGCCAAAATCTGATTTCGCCCGTCATTTGTAAGTCGTTCCGTATATCTACGATTTCTTATCTGATTTATTTATTGCTTTCTTACATGCAATTCAAAGTCAGTAAAAAGCCTGCATTGTATTTCCCGAATTATAAAATAACGAAGGATGATCTTAAGCCAGATATCTGGAATGGCACTTCTTATATGGGAGAGTAATGACATCGCGGAAGATAAGAGTTCCTCGTCATATCCCAAGATTCGATGACCTCTCGATCTTATATGTCCTTCCATGTTCATCCTGTTAAAGATGAACCAGTGATGCCAGCGTTCCATGCTTTTTTCAGATGGAAAGTTTTCTGAATCCATATCATCAGGTCCAACGATCTCATCCACCCCCCGGAGATCGTTTCTTCAGGATAATGTTTATATGGAACAAAGATATCGGGAAGCATCCGGTAGATCTTTCTACATTGATTATAAATTTAGGATTGAAATAATTTTTGTATTCCAATCCCATTGATATTTTATTATTCAGTTTACTCATTCTTTTTCAAAGATTAAATTCATATTGCTATGTCTATTTAATGAATTTAAATCCTTTTCTATATATTCCCACGTTTCTTTATATGATCCTTCTACTGCAACTGATTCATCTGAAATAAATTGAATAAATTCGTCTGATTTTCCTTCATATTTCTCTTGAGCTGGCTCGTGACAATGGCAATTACAAAAAGATCATGGCTAAATATGCAAATCCGGTTCTTCTTATTTTAGATGAATGGCTTTTATTAAAGCCAACTGAATCAGAACAAAGAGATATTTTTTGAACTTTTACACAGAAGACGTAAAAAATCATCTACCATCTTTTGTTCTCAGTATGAATTTGAAGAATGGTATGATTAACTTGAAGGTTCAGACAGTCCATTGGCAGATGCTATATTAGATTGTATTGCATATGACAGTTATCGGATCAATATCAGAGGTATTGATATTGAACATAATATTTCTATGCGCGAAGTTTACGGATTAGATAAATCATTACGCGAGTAAACTCGCAGATATTATAGTGGCTCACTCCGCCTGGACAGATGGCTCAGTCTAAACTGGACAGGCGGCTCTGCCGCATAAGAATATTCAGATCTCATACTGTTCCTGTTCGGTATGTCTTTTTGCTCTCATTGTACTCCTCCATAATTGTAGTAAAGTACTAGCATTTTCATTCATCTAGCAAATGATGAAAGTAAAACACTAGCATCTAGCAATCATTATGACAGGATTTATGTGGATTGAAAATCCACCCTTAGATAAAGCGCTTACGATACTTGGACTCCAGTAAAATCATATCATGGACATTTTGAGATATCACAAACACCTTAAGTTGACGCTTAGTTGACCACATTGTCATTGTCTACAAGACCTTAATTATTTTTTATATTTCAATTACATTATTCGATTTGCATGCTTCAATAATTTCTGAAATAGCAATAGAAATTTTACTATCAATGTAACTATAATTCTTTCCTGATTCGATTGATCTATTGAATGCTACTATTTCATAACGAATCCCTTCTCCATCTAGCTTATAAAAATATCGTTTATTCTCTGTAGGATCTTCATATCTAATCTCAAAATAATCTGTTTTCCACCATGGTGCTGGTACATAAATGTAACCCTTTGTACCAGTAATTATTAATTCTCCTTCTGATTTTGCTGTTTTAGCTACTTTAATTGAAGCTACAGAATCTGGATAAATAAAATCAATTTTAGTAAAGCCATCAAACATTTTATCATCATCTATATAATGTGATATAATTTTTTTATCTGTGTAGTTTGTTCCTAACAATTGAAAAATTGGTAATAATGCCGTTGGTCCCCATGCAGAAATACTATTCCATTTATTCTCAAGCGAATCCAAATCATCTCTCATACTTGTGCATGTTGCATCTACAGAAACAATCTTACCAATCTCTCCACTTTTAGCTAGCAAAAGTAATCTTGAATAGGCTGTAGAATATGCTGTTTTTATTCCCTCCATCAAAACACATTTTTGTTTTTTGGCAATCTCAAAAAGTTCTTTGCATTCTTTTCCTGAACAAGCGATCGGTGATTCACATAATACATGTTTTCCATCTAGCAAAAATTTTTTTATCTGTTCATAATGTTTATCTGGCGTTGTCACTAGATAATACGCATCTGCATCTGCAGAGGCTATTTCAACACCATTCACAAATCTACTTTCATTTCTAAACTTAGTTCCAAGGAAATCATCCCCTTCTACTGTCATTCGTAATTTACGTTTTTCCGAACGCAATTCTGAACTAGAAACACCTTTGGTACGTTCTAAATATATAACTTTGCAATATTCATTTAAATAATCAAATTTTCCTTTCCAATCAGATCCCACCGTAAAGATATCCACACCATATCTACGAATATCGTCTATTTTTTGTCCCTCATATTCTTCAATAATTATTTCATCAGCTATTCCTGTATTCTTTACGCCTTCTATTCGCTCCATTAATGACTGTTGTACATTAATCTTTCCTCTTGACTTATCAAAGTCATCTGCAGTAACACCTACAATCAAATAATCTCCTAATGCTTTTGCTCTTTCTAAAAGTCTTATATGACCATAATGCAAAAGATCATATGTACCATATGTAATTACCTTTTTCATCTCATATCTCTTCTTCCATATTATTTTTACTATTTTTCTCTCTAGGTTAAAATTATAGTTCAATATCAATACACTTGACTGTCATTTTTTATCGATATAATCGTCATATAATCATTATGTTTTTTCTAAAAGCATCTTAAATATATCTTTAATCTCATAAATTTTATGTTTTACATTTTTCTCGATATTTAAAATTTAGCCACTTTATTTTTAGTTTTAAATTAATCCTCTTTTTTTCATATCATTTAATGCACTTACTAATGTTGTATTATCCTCTTTTGTTAAGGCTCCAATATGTCCTACTCTAAACACCTTATCTTTCAGATTTCCACCATTTGGACAAATCCAAATATTGTACTCATCTTTTAAAACAGTAAATATATCATATGCAGATGCCGTTGTCGGATGTAAAGGTGTTACTGCATTAGAAAGTGACTCAGAAACAATTTCTAATGGTAAATCTTCTATCTTATTTCTAAAGTCCTTTGCTAATCGTGCAATTCTATCAATTTCACTAGATGCCCCACCTTGTTTCTTTATTTCTCTCAATCTAGCATTAATCTGTCTAAGAATTCCAACTGCTGGGGTAAAAGGTGTCTGACCTCTTTCTCCATTTTTTAACGCATTTTTTAAATCTAAATACATGCATTTTACTTCATTTCTGTTAACTCGTTCAATTGCTTCTTGAGATAAGACTATAACAGAAATTCCTGGAGGACAAGCTAATGCTTTTTGAGATCCCGTAATCATAACATCCACACCTAATTTTTTCATTTCAAATTCATCCGCCAAAAACGAGCTAATTGCATCTACAATTAAAAAAAGATTATTATTTTTACAAAACTCACTGATTAAATTCATATCATAATGAACGCCCGTTGATGTTTCATGAACATTTACTAAGAATGTAGTAAACTCTTTATTTTCATATGCTTCTAAATCTTCTTTTTTTAACTGCTGTCCTATGCCCAATTTAATCTCTTCATATGGTATTTGATAAATTTCACATAAATCCACAAATCTTTGTCCAAAACTACCACCATTAACAATCAATGCCTTATCTGATTTATTAAGACAATTCATAACCGTTGCTTCCATAGATGCTGTTCCTGATCCTGTAATAAATACTACTCTTGAATCAGAAGGTGCATATGTAAATTCTTTCATCAATGCTTCATTTTCTAACATTATATTTGAAAACTCTGGTGTTCTAAAGTACGGAACCTGTTCAGCTCCAATTTCTCGTATAATTTCATCTGACATTACTGGTCCCACTGTAAAATTTAACATAATTTTTCACTCCATTTCTTATTTGCTAGAACATTTAAAATATTTTTGCTGTTATTATTAACATTTCCAAAAAATGCGGTAATGCATTCTTTCCTTTGACTCAATTTATAATCATTACCGTTTATTAGTTCATTAAAGTATTTTATTAAATCTTTTTGATCATTTGCTTCATAGCAACTTGAAATCATATTAGTTGCATATTCTGTATAATTAAACGCAACCGTTGAATGGCAATATATTATAGGTTTTTCAGTTATAAAATATTCTGGTATCATTCCAGATAGATCCGTTATTAACATATCGCTTTGCCAAAATTCACTTGTATACTCTTTTTCTTCATCTAAAATAAGATTTTCCGTCTCTTCACAATACTGCTTAAACTCCGAAAGCTCTTCTGAAGACATTTCCTTTGTTTTTATAAAATTTTCAAACATCAGTGGATGTGGTCTAAAAATAAATAAAATATTTTTATTTTGTTTTACCAATCTTGTCATAATATCTTTATAATTAAAGAAATTACTTCCACCTATATAAGGATCTGTAGACCATCTCGGTGTCCATAACACTATTTTTTTAAACCTTGATTTTGCTTTCTTACTTTTTTCTTGTAACATTTGTTCAATACCTATTGCCCCATAAGGGAAACAACATTGTACACCCAATTTAAACCCTAAAGATAATCTTTTTTCATAAAATTCCTTTTCACTTTTATCAAACGAAAAATAACAATACACATCTCTAAAATAATCTTTATTAATTACAACATCCTGTTCATTAACAGTTATATTAACTCCATAAAGTACATTACAAATCAAAGCATTTTTTCTAATTTTTTTACTTGTATAACATTTGGGCATAAACATATTATACGGTCTAGAATGGAACACATAATCTGGCTTCAATTGTTTTAATTCATACCAACTTCCATCCTGTCTTAATGAATTTATAACTTTATATCCTTGTTTATTAAAATATTCGTATGTATCATTTTTTGCATTCTTGTTTATAAGAGTATTATTTTGTATATTTAATGGTACACATACAATTATAGGATTAAAGCGTTTGTCCTTTTTCATTTTTAAATAAATTGGTTCTAATTTGTTCCATCCTGGAATATATTGAATTAGGAAAATAACATTTAGTACTTTGTCATTATTAATCTTCTTCTGTACTCTTTTTTTATTCTTATAAATATAGATAAGCGAAATTACATAATTTATATAATTTTCTACTCCATAATAAACTTTTGTAAACACTTTTTTTAGATATTGTATCATCATAATTTTACGTTTTTTATTAACATTAACTACCTTTCTTTTATTTTTTTTAATGCATCTATAAATTTATTTTTATTTATAACTAATAATCCAAACACTACAAGAGTGATTAATATTCTCAAAATAAGATTTCCATATAATGCAACTCCCAAAAATCCACTTATCATAAATGCAACAAATAATAATAATAATAATTTATAATCATACATATCATCATCTAATTTTCTCTTCTTTAACATTAATCGCATTGTATAATAATTTGATAATGCAAACACTATATAACTGATAAGAGTCGTATAACCCGCTGCAACAAATCCAAATATAGGAATCAACAAACCATTTAATATAATATTTAATACTGCAGCCCCTATTGAACCATATACTAACATTTTCTTTTCTTCATAATAAAATTCAATATTAATAAAAAGCTGCGAATAAAACAAAAGTAATAAACTCATTGACACTGGTGCTACAACATAAATTGCAACAGAATATTGCTTTCCTGCCATAATAAGAATAATCTCTGGCGCATACCATATCACACATAAAATTATCAATCCCATTAACATTATTAATATTAATGATATAGACTTATTGTCTTGGGCATTATTCTTTTTTATTTTTCCATATAACCATGGTACATATGACCCATTAATTGCATTTAATACAAACGTAAGTATCATCGCCAAATTATATGCAACTCCATACATTGCTGCATCACTTGTACTAGTTATGTGACTTATCATAATCCTATCACTCTGATTAAAAACTACCTGTGAAAGATAATATGCCAACAACGGAATATTAAATCCCAGAGCATATTTCCAAAATTCTTTATTAAAAAATTTTTTTCCTTTTTTTACATTCAAAATGAAAATGATAATTCCTACAATAATATTAACTCCAGCGTATCCAACAATCCTTGCATATCCTTTTTCACTCGTTAATCCTACAAGAATATATGCCATAACTGGAGAAAAAACTGCCGTTAATAACGTAACTGCCACTACTGATTTATATTTAAATTCAAATCTGTTTTTTCCCATCCATAGAGATGTTGCTGTACTAAAAAATATTTCAGATACTAATAAAAGGACAAATATTGTAGGCAATTCAAATAATTTATTCCATAAATCTCTAAATGGTAAATATATTACTAAAAATAAGCATGATAATATCAAACAAATTCCTTGAATAGCCGTTATATACTCATTTCTTTTCTCTTCAAACTTTACCATTGCCGTCTGAAAAGAACCATAAGCTAAATTCAAAGTTAAAAAAATCATCAATATTCCAGACCACGAAGAATAAATAGTATATTGTCCATATTGTTCTGTAGTAAGTAATCTTGTAAATAATGGAAGTGTTATAAATGATAAGCACTTTTGAAGAATACTACATACGGCATAAGAAGTTGAGACTTTTACCGTAAGCGGAATCTCATTGTATCTTTTTTTTATTTTATTTACCATTTAACAGCCTCCAGTTTTAATTATCAATTTTTATATATTCTTTAAATTCATTATAATCTCTAATATAATCTTCAACCTCATAAAATTCGGAAGCTGCTACACACAGAACAGAATCAGTTTGTAACCATAACATTTCTCTCCAAGTGGGTTCTTCTATCACAACCCCAATTGATGGATCTGATAATTCAATTTCTTCTCGCCCATGTTGATTTTCTAGTACAAGCTGAATTCTTCCATATGGACAAAACAACAACTGCTTTAGCTTTTTATGTGCATGAAAGCCTCTCCTTGTTCCTTCTGGTACCTTTGAGATATAATACATTCTTTTCATTTCAAACGGGATATCATGTGTTGTTTCAAAAAAAGATAATTCCCCCGCCTTTACTGTTGGTATTGTTTTTATATGAATCACTTTGCAGCCAGCAACATATTTTCTTTCATCCAAAACATCCCCTTTTAATACAGAATACCATTTTAAATCGTCAACATCTTTGTACCGTTCCAAAATTTTAGAAGAAACATCTATTACTTCATGGAAATTATGTTTATCATAAAATCTTACAGCTCTTTTATTACTTTTTGATACACACCAATAAACACTTTTTAATCCATATTCATCAAATGCTTTCCTAATAATTTCTTCCATCCCATACCAAGAAAATCCTCTCCCCATAGCTGATTTTCTTATAGATATTGCAAATTCTGCACTATCATTTTCCCTATCAATATTTTTTAGACTAACAGTTCCCATATATTCATCCTCGTCTGTAGTAATTGCTAGATGAATATCATATTTCTTATTCTGAGATGCTAAAATAAATTTCTTTACATCCTCTATGGTTTTACTTCTAAAATTTCCTCTTAAATTCTTTACTACACTTTCATCATGCATCCATTCCAACATAAATGAAGCATCTTTTAATTCTAAGTTTCTCAATCTCATTTGAATTCATTCACCTTATCTATAACATAATTTATCTCTGCATCCGTCATTCCATAATACATAGGAATACTCAATTCGGTAGCACTAATTTCTTCAGCAATAGGAAAATCACCTTTATGAAATCCTAAATCTTTATAACACTCTTGTAAATGCATTGGGATTGGATAATGTTTATTTGTTCCAATTCCAGCATCATTCAAAAATCTTTCCAACTCATCCCTTCTTTTACATCTTATCGCAAAAATATGCCAAACTGGATCTGCATACTCTGGAACATATGGTAATACAACTTCTGGATTCTCTATCTTCGCTAAATAATTTTGTGCAATATTTCTTCTCGTAATATTAACTTTATTAAGATGTGGAAGTTTTGCTGATAAAAATGCAGCTTGTAATTCATCTAATCGTGAGTTATTTCCTTTCATTATATGATGATATTTATAATCTGAGCCATAATTTCCTAATGCCCTTACTCTTTTAGCTATATCCTCATTATTTGTCACCATAGCCCCAGCATCTCCTAAAGCTCCTAAATTCTTTCCTGGATAAAAACTAAATCCTGCAGCATCTCCAAAGGATCCAATTGTCTTTCCTTTATATGTAGCGCCATGTGCTTGTGCACAATCTTCAATAACAAATAAATTATGCTTTTTGGCTATCTCCATGATTGAATCCATATCACACGCTTGCCCATAAAGATGAACTGGCATAATTGCTCTTGTTTTATTCGTTATTGCTACTTCAATTTTAGCTGGATCAATATTAAATGTATTAATATCTGGCTCAACAAACACTGGTATCGCCTGTGCATATGTAATTGCTAATGCTGTTGCTATATACGTATTGGATGGAACAATTATCTCATCTCCCTCTTTTATTCCCAATGCTTTTAAAGATAAATAGAGTGCATCGAGTCCATTACCTACACCAACACAATATTTGGTATTGCAATAATGTGCAAATGATTTTTCAAAAGCTTCATCTTCTTTACCTTCAATATACCACGAACTGCTATAAACTCGTTCAAAAGCATTTCTCAATTTTTGATCTAATTCTTTTTCTAGTGGTTTGAATGTTACAAATGGCACTTTCATCCTGTATTCCTCCTCTGCGATTATAAAATTTATTGTACGTTATCTTGGAGTATTATTTCTAATTTCTTTTCATCTTCAAATGGAGTATTATTATGTGATAATTTCATTTTTATTCTACAAAATATCATCCCTGGAAATAATAATACTTTTTTTACTTTTCTAGGCATCCATTTATAATTACTATCAATTAAGTATTTCTGATATTTTTTTTGCATTTTGTTTTCTATATTTTTTCTATTTTTTATAATTTCATTAGTTCCTTCAAAATCTTGATATAATAATTTTGCCCATTTATTATTTTTTGTAGTAGAAATTCCGTCTCCATATTCATACCATATTAAATTTTTATCCATATGACATATTTTTTTATTATCAAAAATCATTAACCTAATCATATAATCTTCTGCATATTTAACTTTTCCTTCCATTTCTAATAAATATTTTAAAATGATATTCCTTTTTGCTAATACTGCAGCACCTAAAATAGTATCATTTGCTAGCAAATAATCCACAAATAATTTTCCCTTATTTTTTCTTTTATGATATATATTAACATTCTTGGGTGATGATTTTTCCTTTAACACCTCTATTTTCTTCGCATTATCTTTCTTGTAATAAATTGCATTACAAAAACTTAAATCCGCCCTCTCTTTCTCCATAAAATCAATCCATTTTTTTATTGCCAACTTTCCATTTAAACAATCTCCAGGAGAAATCACTTTTATATATTTTCCTTTTGATACTTTCAACGCATTTATAATATTCGAAACTGTACCAACATTGATATTCGAATCTGCAAAACAATAATTGTAATCACCTTTTACATATTCTCTTATTTTTTCATTCCATTTTATTTTTGATCCATCATCAGCAAATATAATTTCATAATTAATTCCTTTTTGCATTAGGACAGATTTTATTGTTGCCTTAAGCTCGAACCATTTTGAATTATATGTTACGATTATTATTGATATATCAATCATATTTTATAAAACCTCTTTTTACCTTCTGATTATTTATTTTATCTACAGTATCAAAAAAATTAATATCCTCTCTAATCGAAATAAACATAATAATTTCTATCAATAGCAAATAATCAAACTGAATATTATAACCAAATCCTTGAAATAAAATAACAAATATAAAAATAAAATATCGGATATCAATCTTAATTCCTTTTAACATTATATATAGTAAAAAGCTATAATAACTAATAAAACCTATAATACCTCGTGATACAAGTATATTAACATAATCACATTCAATAGCCCATGTTCCACCATCTGCATATCTTCCATATAATTCTGTTATTGTATACCCTGAACATCCATATCCATATCCAAAAATAATCTGAGACAAAGAACTATTTTTTAAAATTTTTATGTAATCAGAATAATATCCCAAATGTGCTGCTGTACTAGCATCTTTTTCTGCACCAAACAATCTTGTCCCAAGTCTTATAACCACTTCTGCTAATTTATCCATAATAGCTGGAGTACAAAATACAATTATTATAAGAATGGCAAGAATGAAAATTTGTATTAATTTTCCCTTTGAGACTTCAAACTTACCATTATACATTGACCTAATCATTAACAATATCATACATAACATTACCCCTAATAATGTTGTACTATTTCCGCATAAAAATGATTCTAAAAGAATTAATCCTCTTATTATTGTATTATCAAAAAGTAACATCCCTAACACAAAAAGTGGTGCCAATACCGCTGAATGCCAGCTTAATCCTGATGGATACCATACCCAACTTCTAACAAAACTTGCATTATCAACTAAATGTAACGTATCTACAAATAATATTTGATTAATATCTATGCCAATAACTCTATACAGAAGTAATTGGGCAAAAAACCATATAATCTCTGTAATAATTGCTAACTTTAAAGCTTTAATTATAATTTCAATTACACTAATTCTGTCTTTAATCATTTTGTAAAAATAACTAATTGTTAAATATAATGGAAGCGACATTATCGCCAAATTAATGGCTGTTCTCTTATATTCATCTGGCATCGTAGATACTGAAGCAAATATTCCTGCTACAAATGGTTCTGCAAACAAAAATATAATCCAACCTGATTTAGCAATATATATCCTTTTATATTCTATAAACATCACTATAAAAAATAAAATCTGCATCCATAAAAAAAGTTCTTTTCCTTTTATCTGTAATACTAACATTGGAGAAACAAAAATCATTACATATATTAAATTATATATGTATTTTTTTACTCCATCTAAATGTTCTATTTGACTCATCTTATGCAATCCTCTTTAAATAATAATCAATTAAATTTCAGGTTTATTCCCCAAAATTTATTTCCTCAATCAAATGTCTATTTTCTCTTTCATTTTCTGGTGGAAGCTCCATATATTCTCCATACGCTCGTCTTAAATACTCATCATATTTTTGTGGTATAGAAAAATAGCATCCTTCAAACTCTGCTCTTGTCTGCTCTATAAAATATTCTCTTGGAAAACACCATTTTTCATAATCTTCTGTACCATTTTCGTATAAATACTTTAAATTCTCATCTTCTACACATAGCATCTCGTATTTTTCTACTAAAGTTTCCTTTTTCAAAAATATTGCTGCTAATCTAAACGGCAAATTCTTTATATATTTTGATAAAATAATACCTTCTCCAGACTGCCACGTCTGATAATTACATTTTGCTCTAACCAAACTACGTAATACTTTTAATTTAAAAGTCTTTTTAGCAAAATCCTTTCCTATCCCTGATGTATAATCATATGGGAATATATCAACCCATATTCCTTGATTTCCATTATCATTTCGTTTGCTTTCTCTGTATATAGTACCCTTTTTTATAATTTTACCCATAGGATGCGGATAATTTAAATCCGATTTCCAATCTATAAGTGCATATTTATCATCCAAACATTTTGGTGCAATTTGCATAAACTTTTCATAATCAGATCTTATCATTCCAATATCAAGATCATCATCCCAAGGAATAAACCCCTTATGTCTAATTGCTCCCAAAAGTGTTCCACCTATCAAATAGTAATTAATTTTATTTTCTTCGCATATTCTTGCAATCTCTTTTGCAATTTCAAGCTGAACTAATTGTACTTTTCTTAAAGTCTTTTTATCCATAATTTCATACACCCACTCTTTGTTACACACTGATTTAAAATAAAATATATTTTAATTTATTAATAATCAAATAACACATCAAATCAAAATTTTTTAGTATTAATTTTATTTTTTTATCCAAACTGGAATGGCTTAATTCCAATCTAAATTGACGTGATTTTTTTAAATTTTTTATATCTGATTTTCTCACATAATCAATTTGCTCTAAAAAATCCACTATTTCCAAGCTTGAAGTTCCCATCTTTACTTCAGATTCCGATAAATTTTCACCAGTATATTTATGGGTATATAAAATTTCATCATTTATAACAAATTGATATGATTTTTCAAATAATAATATCCATAAAAACAAATCATCTGAACCATTTGTTCTCATAATATATTGCGTCCACTCCTCCGGAATACAAGATGTTTTTATTAAACATTGACCTGGTGATTTTATAACATTATGTGATTTTAAGTAAAATTGTTTATCATTAATGCGATTAAAATCAGTTTTCTTGCTATATAATGCGTAAAAACTGCCATCTGCTTTTTCCATATATGCATTGCAAATTACTAAATCAGCTTTATTTTTTATAATTGTTCTCATTTGACTTACTATCGCATTATCTTTTAAAACATCATCTTGATCCAAAAACAAAACATAATCTCCAGTACAATAACTTAATCCTGTTACTCTTGCTTGGTGAATACCTGAATTTTTCTTATGTTTTATAACTTTATATTCAAACTCAACCTTTGTAGTAGGTTGTTCTATCTCCACTTCTGGACTATCATTCACAATAATTAATTCTATTTTTGCATTAGAAAATGTTTCTCTTAATTTTTGATAATTTTTATTGATTACACAAAAAAGCTGTTCTATATATTTATTTCCCCTATAAAATGGGGTAATAACTGAAATAATATAATCCTGATTCACAAATTTACCTCTATACTGTTTTATATATTTTTATTAATTGTTGATAATTATCCTCTGGCAAGTATTTTTCTTCGTAATCTTTCCTAGCATTTTTGCCAATTTCAATACATTTATCCGGATCATTCCATAATGCTCTTATCTGATTAACAAATTCTTTTACATCGCCAAGTTTAACTTTATATCCATTTTTTCCATTATCAATTGCTTCTGCAGAAAATCCAAGATCTGTAACAACCAATCCCTTACCTAAACTTTCTGTTTCAATTTCAACCATAGAGCAACCTTCATACCAAATAGAAGGAAATATTACAAATTCTCCACCTTTTACGATAGAAAGACACTTATCATGCTGTGTATAACCCAGGAAATACACATTAGGTTGTTTTTCCGCCCATACTTTAAATTCAGCTTCAAGTGGTCCTCCTCCCATAACGACTAAAGGAATCTCAGATAATTCATTCCATATTTTCATTAGAACTCTTATTCCTTTTTCTTCACCAATACGACCATAAAACACAACATATCGTTTAGGAATTTCTTTTATTCGAATTGCTTTTAAATTTGCTTCTGCATCTGGAACAAAATTATATTTTTTTGTAATTTTATTTTTATCAAAACCTATGTCCGTAAGTAATCTAATTTGGTTATCATTTAAACAAATATAATAATCTATTTGTTTATAAAAACTTTTTCGAATTCTATGATATTTAAAAATTGCAGCTACAATGAAACTCTGTAACTTTGAATTTTTAAAACATCCATATTTACACATTCGAAAATATCTTCCATCCCCACAGTCATTACATAAATGCGTCCCTCGTAGTGAAGTGGCACACGGACATACAAAACGAGTATCATGCAATGTAGCTACTACTTTTACACCACATCTTTTTGCAGCATAAAGAATAGATGGTGATAATAAAGGAAAAAAAGTATGAATATGTACAACATCAGGCTTTTCAAATTTTATAATTTTTTGCACAGCTTTATAATTTTTAAAGCTCCATAGCATTCCAAATATTGCCGTGAATTTTCCAAATATTCCTACATTGTCAAATTCATCATTAGAGACGGTATATCTAATCACTTGATTTCCATGTCTTTCCAATAATTCAGTCTCACTTTTAAATACCTGATCGTCTCCACTTGCTGAACCTTTTCTATGGAAATTGTGTATTGCCAATATTTTCATTATTAATTCTCCCAATCTGTAAATACTTTCTCATACTCATTGCAGATTTTTTCCCATGTATATTCCTTTGCTACACGTTTTTTAGCTTTCTCTCCAAATTTTTTTATTTCTTCCAATTGCATATGATCAACTTTATTAATCAATTTTGCAAGATTACCTGTTTTTTTATTCCAATATAAAGCACAATCTTTAGCAACCTCTTTGTTAAATCCAACATCCACAAGCAAATTCATATCAGTACTTCCTAATGCTTCTATTAAACTAGGATTTGTACCACCTACAGTATGCCCATGAAAATATGCATATGCATTTTCTCTTATTTTTTTTAACAACTCCTGGTCATAAACAGTTCCTACAAATTTAATTCTATTATCTGACTTAAAATGCAATTTCTTTTCTAATTGATTCAAAAACTTATCATTCACATTGGTAATAATTGCAAAATCTTTCTTACTTTTAGTTTTCATAAATTCTCGAATCATCACTTCATAAGAATTTTCAGGAACAAAACGACCAACTACAAGATAATATCCTTTTTTCTTTAACCCTTTATCCTTATACCAATTCACTAATTTTTCATCATCATCTGTAAGTTTACTAAGTGTTAAATCTGCACCATACGCAATAAATGTTGTTCTTGGATTTCTGCCGTGAATTCCTTTTCCGTCATAACACTTATGAATATATTTTTCAATATTTATAGAATCACAAATAACTAAATCGCTATATTTAACCATCATTTTTTCAGATATTTTCCAATACTTGCGAACTGGAGCAGGCCATTTTGCTCTCATCCATTCATGTCCATCAGGATTTAGATAAATTTTTCCACCTAATTTATGTATTTTTTTATAAAAATATCTAGCAATAGGTCCAATACGGCAAGCCATAATATATACGATTGGCTGTGAAATATGATATTTTTCTATATATTCACAGCAAGCCTTTAATGCAACTGCGTCGTAATAAATAGCTTGTACAGCACCTATTTGTGGAACTCTAATTTTGAAACAATGTGCATTGTGGAACTCAAACTCATGATCATTAATCTTTTTAACACTTTCCAATTGGTTTTCATCCATATAGCCACTTCCATTAGCTTTACACGCTACATGATATTTAATATTTTTTTTATTCTGATGATATTCTGTCAATTTGTAAACAAATGTTTCATAACCACCATATGCTCCTAATGATTTAGCTCCTACACAAAACACATGCTGTATTTCTTTTCTTTGTTGCATCCTTCCCACCTTTATATTTTTCACCCATAATCTTCAATAACTATTTTACTATCTACTTCGCACCTGAATTATTAAACACTACTAAAATTGTTTTTAATATAATCTCAATATCTCTCTTCAAAGACCAGTTCTTAATATATTCTACATCCATAGAAACAATTTCTTCAAAATCAGTAATATCACTACGTCCACTTACCTGCCATACTCCAGTTAATCCAGGAGTCATACTTAATCTGCGTTTGTGATATCCTTCATACTGCTCGAATTCATCTACCGTTGGCGGTCTTGTCCCAACAAGGCTCATATCACCTTTTAGTACATTCCAAAACTGCGGCAATTCATCCAAACTTGTCTTACGAATAAACTTCCCAATCTTTGTAATTCTTGGATCATCTGTCATCTTAAACATCAGACCATCCATTTCATTTTGTTCCATCAATTCTTTTTTTCTTTCTTCTGCATCTGCATACATAGACCGGAATTTATAAATCTTAAAGATGCGTCCATTTCGCCCAACTCTCTTCTGTGAAAAGAATAGTGGCCCTGGCGATTCTAATTTAATCATTGGTCCTAGGACAATCGTTACAACTGCTGTAATCAGTAATCCAACGATTCCTCCCAGAATATCCATCAAACGTTTCAGTACAATCATATGTAATAGAATCTCTCTTTGTGCAAATGTGATCGTTGGATATTTACCGATTCGATTAAGATACTTACTTCCACTTTCTACATCTAATTCATATAAATTGATATTTAAATCAACTGTAATTCCCATCTCCTCAAATCGTTGCACTAATTCCTGAATCTGTTCATCCGGCTCTTCTGGAATCAGAATAAACACTTCGTCTACTACCTCTCTGATTGCATATTGAAGCATTGTATTCCTATTTGCAACAATTGGAATATCCATAACTTGCTGTCCTGTCAAATCTTTGTCTGTAATGATAATCCCTGTCACCCATAGATTCCATGTCTTTTCCTTGATGATACTTCTTACCACTTCATCCATTCGATTTGATGTTGTTACAATTAACATCTTTCTTGTGATTGAATTATATGGTCGATACTTTAAAATATACCATCGATAAATCATATGTGATATCTGCATCCAACAAAAACTAAATATCATCGTTGTAAGATAAATAAATCTAGAATAATCTCTTGCATCATCAATAAGGTATGCAACCGTTGCCATCAGCGCTGCTGTGATTACATTTGTTTTAACATTTACACAAAATTCTTTCCAGAATTTTCTTTTAAAGAAATTCAAATTAGGATTGATTGCTAAATATACAATCGTCAAAACAAAAACAGCAATCACCCAACGATAAATCACTTTGTTATCCTGTACCCATACAACATTTATATATTTATGAAATCTTATATGGGACATTAAAAAGTAACCAACTGTAATTCCAAAAACATCACCTATATAAATAATTAAGTTTTGTAGTTGTGAACGTTTTACTTCCATACGTTATATTCCTCTGTCAGATCTAAACCAAGTTTTTCTTTGTTTTTTTAATCTGTACAATCAAATGCAAAATAAGCGAAATTCCTACCATAACTACAAAACCAGCTATTGCACCTATAATAGTAAATTCTTTGACGCTAATTGTTTGTTTAGCTTCTACTTTAGATGGTTTACTAACGACTATCAGTTTGTTTCTTCCTAATTTGTTTTGCACCACATCTTGATATACAGGAATTACCTTTTTAGAAATGTTTTCTGCATTTTCTTTGTTGCTTGTATCTATTTGGAATTCTATTATTCTAGTTCCATCTACAACTACTGCCTGAAGTGCATCTCTTACTATTTTTCTTGGTACTTTAGATTCTTTTGCTACTTTATCTAAAATTAAATCTGTTTGTGCTAACGATACATAATCATAAGTCAGCTCACTAGCACTATCTCTAATCAAAACTTTATCAGACGTTTTGGGTATCGTAACATAAACTTTCATTCTTGAGCTATACTCTGTCTTTCCTTTCACCTTCGCATATCCAAATCCAGCCCCAGCGAATACTACCATTCCTATCAAAATAAACACCCACTTTGACAGAATATATTTACACATATCCAATAAATCTACCTCGATCAAATCGACTCTTTCCTTCTGGTTCATAACCCTTCTCTCCTTTTGATTCTTTTTCTCTGTATTTTCTGCCTGTCTCCTTGGCATATATGCTTTATTTTAACATATATATAACATAATTACTACATTTCTGTAACTTTTCTTTTCATCTTACTTTCTTCTCTGGTATTCTTTTGCTGTCTTCACGATCTAAAAGACTCTTTCTGTGTCCATTTTGCTTTCGCAGAGCATTCTGATCCGTTCTCCTAGCCATGTGACTAATTTATCTCTTCTTGATATTGTGATAAATGGTGATCGTTGTAATAATTCATTAAATTCTTCCTCAAGTCCTGTCAGCTTTTGGAATTCATACCGCTCTATATTCTGGATCAAAGCAATCTGTTCTTCATGATATTTACAGAATGGTTTTGATTCATTGAGTGGCAATGTTTTGATCTTGTTTTCGCTGATTCCTGCAAATGCTGATGTTCCTGAGTCAAAGATCGGTGCTGCTTTTTCTATCTGCAGTGTATTTACATTACGGATCATCCCAAAGTTATTATAATGTCTGTCTCTGTTACAGATGATAAAATCCAAGATCAACATATCGTCCAGACTTTCTGTTATATCAACTCCCATCTCCTGACAGCATTCCTTATAATGCTGATAGTATGAATGGTGATTGATCTTCTTTTTTATCTTCATAAACATATTTGCAGTGATCAATTCTGTATCAGGTGTTATAAAGTTATCACAAACGGAAAATGCATGATCTTCTTGATAACCACATTGATACTTTACGTAATTCTTAATATCTAATCTATCACATATCATATTCGCCAGGACTTCATTTAATGGTTCTTGTTGTGACTCTCCACTCCCTGATTTCAACAACACTCTTCTTTGATTCTGAATCACCCATTTTTTTCTAAGCCATCCGTCAGATGTATTATCTGGTGACATAAAATCGCCGCTAAATTGCCCCCCAAACAAAGCACTTCCTACATCTTCTGAAAATGGATTCTCAAAAAAATTGATATCTTTCCATTGTATCTTTGAGTGATCTGGCCGGATCCAGTATTGATCGCTTAATGATAATCCATAGCTTTTCTCCAGAAGTTCTTTTGATGAATCAATTCCCATATTCTCAAGTGCTTCTTTGATTCCTGTGCGGCTTGCCGGTATAGATCGTCCATGCCACCAATGATTTAAAATCTTGACATCAATTCCTGTTTTGGTTCGTGTTCCAATTGGAAGATACTCTTCATTCCATGTATCTGTTATACGCAAGATCGTCCCCATCTGTGTTTCAAAATCGATCACGGGGTTATTCTTATTCATCAATGTGTAAAACACGGGCACACCTTCTTTCTATAACTATGGACACAGTTTTTCTTTTATTATACCACAAACCATAACACTCAAAAAGAGACAACACATATCTTCATCTGCTGCCTCTTTTCTTATGGTTTCTATTCTTACCAGAACTTTGTATTCGTTGTAATATAATCCACTTTCTGTGCAATATAATCTGCGACTCTTTCTGTATCGTCCACAGTCCAAAGTCCTACATTCACTCCACCATCTTTGAATGCCTTGATGTCTGAGAGTGAAATCTTATCACAATTTGCATCTAATTCAATCTTACGTTTCTTGTAATAATTGATCATTCCCTGATCTGGATTGTTTGTTACATGCTGTAATTTTACATTTGTGGATGTTGTTGCGTTATCGTCTAAGACTTTTCTCATCTGTACCATTGTTTCAAAGTCATAGGCGATAAACATATATTCTTTATTCCCCATGATCTGATTTGTTAATGCATACAAATCTTCCATGTTGTTCTTTGTCACTGCCTGCATTCGAGAGTCATTGGTTGTTTCATTTCCGTATTCTACGAATTCCATCTTGATCTCGATAACTGGTACCATGTTGTACTTCTTGCATGTTGTTAAATAATCTTCTAAAGTTGCAACGGTTGTTGCTGATTTTACATTCTTATATTTTGAAATGTTATTTCCAGATTTGATCGTCAGTTTCTGGATCTCTGATAATGTCATATCTTCTGGTTTCTTATCAACTCCGCATAATCTCTTGAATGTCAGGTCATGCTGCAGAATGAATTTCTTGTCTTTTGTCATTCGGACATCTGTTTCTGCTCCCCAGAATCCTGCTCCACCTGCTAATTCATAGGCTTTGATCGTATTCTCTGGTGCTTCGGCACTTAATCCGCGGTGCGCGATAAACTTGGCACTGTTTTTTGTGATCGGTGCTACAACAGTTACTTTGTAACTGTTTTTCTTCTTTGATCCATCGGCTGCTGTTGCTGTAATCGTTGCTGTTCCGACTTTCTTTCCTGTTACAACTCCACTTGTGCTGACTGTTGCCACGCTTGTGCTAGAAGATTTGTATGTTACCTTTTTATTTGCTGCGTAAGTTGGTGTTACGATCGCTAGATTGCTGACCTTTTTCCCTTTCTGTACGGCTACGCTTGCTTTTGCAAATGTGATCGCTGTCACTTTCTGTTTCTTTACTGTGACTTTACATGTTACTTTCTTTGATTTTTGTGATTTCACGTAACATGTGATCGTTGCTTTTCCTGCTTTGACAGGTGTGACAACTCCTTTTGCACTGACTTTGGCAATCTTCTTATTACTTGTTTTCCATCCAAGCTTCGCTTTGGATGCTTTTGCTGGTGTGATCTTCACTGCAAATCTCTGTGCATTTCCAACATACATTGTCTTTCTATATGCTGACCATTTGATCTTTGATACTTTCGTTGCTGCGGATACTGGAATCAAGCTTGTCATAAGAAATACACCTAAGATAGTGATCACTGTGAATCTCTTTAATCCTTCCTGTATCATTTTTTTTACGTTTTTCATAGTTCCTCCCACTCATTTAACATTTTTGTAACATTTGTCTAAGGACCATTTTATCATGTTTTTTGTATTTTTACCAGTATCTCTTCTTATTTTAACATTGATTTAACAGCTTTTTTCTGTACTTTTCAAAGTACAATCCATATATTCCCAGTCCGATCCATGCCACCAGACTGATCCATGCCCCTATTTTTAATCCTGGTGTTTCATAATCTAATTTGACACTTTGTGTTCCTTTTTTCATTATGATCCCCATAAACATCCCGTTTGCCTTATAAATCTTTGTGCGATTTCCATTGACTGTTGCTTTCCATCCTTTGGAGTATGGAATCGTTACACACAGAATCTGGTCTTTTTTCGCATGATAGACTCCTCTGAAATGATTTCCTTCGTATTGGATCTGTTTCATTGAGTTCTCCTTGCGTTCCTTTAATCTGGCAAGAACATCTTTTTTAGGAACTGTGATCAAACTGATATCATCAAATTCATATTCACCTGGAGACAAGAAATTTAATCTTACTTTTTCTTTTGCCTTGCTTGTCTGATGATTGATCTTTACAATGTAATCTTTTCTTCCAAAATAGTATGGATTGAAGGTGCTTTGAATATGAATTTTCTGTTGTACATCGTTTTGTGTCACAAGGATTCCTTTTGTTCCCTTTCTTCCAGTCAATATGAATTTGTCGTCTCCATTTTTCTTCCCATGGTAAACGAGATTTTTAAAATAGAGATAAGTTTCCTTGTCTTTCTCTACTGGCACCGTAATATCCGCATATTTCTTCCCTTTTGGAGATGAGATCCTTGTCTCTGGCAATGAGATCGTCTGTATATCAGGACCGTTTCTTTGTTCGTTGTGTTGAATCTCTTTGTCTGCCGGATGCTGATTCAATATGATCTGTGCAAGCATTGCCTGTTCCTTGCCGATTCCATTTAACTGCTCGTATTGCTGCTCTGTCATATAAGAATCATATGCATATGCAAATGGCAGTGCATATTTGTTCTTATATAATGTAATATTTCCTTTTTTTCTTAGTTTCTCAACTCCATATGGTACATCCCCCATGGAACTTACGTCTTTTGCAACCTGACTGTTATGTGCTACTGTTATGTATTTTACGCCAGCTAATGACAGGAGTCCAAGTCTTTGATCGACTCCTTTATATTTATCTGCATACTGCATTCCCAACGTATCATATCCTTTGATCGTATCTGTCACACATTTTGCTGTGATACTGTAATATCCGCTGATCGTATTCAAATGGTTGATCAGTCCATAATTTTTATATCGATATCCCTCTGCATGTACTCGATAAACAGATGGATCATTTACCTTACTCAGCATACGGATATTATCTTCCTTCAATGTTCGATATGCTTGTCCCTGATCCATAAATTCCTGTGTATAAGCATATCCTTTTGGATCGAATCTGTAATATCCATGCACTCCCACTGATATCAGGAGCAAGATTGCCATGCTCACTCGCACAATCCTCTTCTGTGTATCATAGCCAAGTCTTTGAAAGATCAACAACAGAATATAAAATACTGCAATTAATCCACAGGCTGCCATGATCCCTTTATTCTTCAGGATTTCTTCTCCTGATGCATTTACGATGATACAAAATACAGTATATATGATGATTCCTGCTCCGATCCCGATCTGCTGTCGTTTTGACATCACAAACAGACGTGGATACATTTCTGCTGTCAACAATGCCACAATAAAGCTCAGTGCAAACGCCCACCGGTTGTTTGCATAGGAAAACCCATTAAATGCATATCCAAAGATTGGGAGAATCAAAGCAATGATACTTGCTATAAATGCCGCTCTGTATTTTTTGTGTTTCATTCGCTGTGAAAACAGTGTAAACAATACAACGATCCCAACGATCGGCAGATATCCTGCGTTCGTATTGCTGCCCATATTTCCGTATCCAATAAAGTTTTCAATAAACAGCAGATAATATTTCCCTGGGTATACGATCAGTGATTTCCAGTCAACCCCTTTGCCGTAACGTCCATTTCCCAGAAATCCTATGACGGATGGCAGTAAGATCACTGCCGCCATTGCAATTCCAAGTGTATAATACATTCCAAACTTCAAGATTGCCAGGAAAAAGTTTTTCACCTTGTTTTCTTCGGTATATTCATAAAAACGGATCCACGCATAGATTACCGCAAATATCGTCAGCATATATAAAAAATAATAATTGCTCATTGCTGATACGCAGACTGCGAAAATAAATACATACGGTCTTTCTCTCTGATAGATCTTCTCAATCCCAAGACATAACAGCGGAAAATAAATCATCGGATTGATGAAGAATGGATGGCGCAGTCCTAGTCGAAAGCAAAATCCGCTAAATACATAGACCAGTGCCCCAATCACAGTTCCATAACTTCGTTTTTTCATTTTTCTTGCATACATGATAAACGTGATCCCTGCCAGATACATTCGTAACACGATCATGAAATTATACATAGTTTCTGTATTCTTTGGCGAAATAAATCCATAGAGGAGGTTTAACGGATCACCGATCGCATAGTAATTCAATGTTGAGAGGATATCTGCACCATACCCAAGACTCATATCCCACATCACAAGTTTTGGGTGTCCCGCCAGAAGATTACAGAAAAATTCTCTTAGTGCTTTCCCATAATATGCTAATGCTGAAAAATGCTGGCTTAATCCGTCTTCTACTCCTGCTCCCCATACAAAGCTTTTTCCTTCGGCAAAAAATGGCAGAAATGCCACGATACACATCAGTAAAAACATCAGTGTATAGACTCCATAGCAATACTTTCTTTGTTCTTTTATCATTATACTTTTCCTTTACCCTTTACCCTTTTTTGTTCATTATCACGCTTAGTATACCACATTTTGGATTGAAAATTCCTGAAAAATGTCTTAAGATATTGGATGTATGTACATTTTAGAATATTTTATATCTATCGGAGGTAATATGATATGTTAAATTTGATAAAGAAATTATATAATGATTCGCGAATTCGTTATTTGTTTTTTGGTGGATTGACAACCCTCGTTAATCTTGGAATGTTTGCTTTATTAAAAGGACCATGTGGAATTGATTATAAGATCAGCAACTTTTTCTCTGTTGCGATCGCGATCTGTTTTGCATTTGTTGTAAATAAGCTATATGTATTTCAGTCTAAATCTGAATCCTTCACAGATACAATTCATGAATTCATCAAGTTTGTTCTCGGTCGTCTTGTAACCATGGCTGTCGAAGTGGGCGGAGTCCCTTTCTGTGTTGAAATCCTTCATCAGCCACAGATGATCGCCAAGTTAGAAACACAAGTTATTGTTACAATCGTCAATTATTTTATCAGTAAATTTCTTGTTTTTAAATCTCAAAAAAAATGATTCCTTGTATCATATAAAATCCCTGAGATCAGATATTCATCTCATCCGATCTCAGGGATTTGTATTGTTATTCTTTGGATTTGATCACTTCTGAGATAATGTATCTCGGACGCATCTTCACTTCATCGTAAATCTTCGCGATATAATATCCGATCACACCTAAGCTGAACATCAAAATGCTTCCAACCAACAGTAACAACAAGATCACTGTTGTAAATCCTGCAACTGCATGTCCAGAAAAATACATATAAAGCGATTGTATTCCAAGTAGTACTGCAAATACGAAGAATACAACGCCAAAAAATGTGACGATCTGCATTGGTGCGGCGCTAAATGATGTGATATTATTCACTGCATATCGTACTAATGACTTGAATGACCATTTGGATTCTCCTGCTTCTCGTTCCTGCACATCAAATTCTACGTATGTTGTCTTGAATCCTACCCAGGATGACAATGCACGGAAAAATACATTTCGTTCTGGAAGTTTCAGAAATTCTTCTGCTGCTTGTCGATCCATCAACTTGAAATCAGATGCTCTGGACATATCGATTCCTGTCGCATCACTGATAATACTGTAAAATGTTTTTGCAAACATCTTGTGAATGAAACTTTCTCTTCCTCTGGATGCTTTTACTCCCTCGATCACCTGATATCCGTCTTCCCATAAACGATACATCTTTATAAGTGTTTCTGGCGGATGCTGAAGATCACAGTCCATTACTGCAATACAGTCTCCTTCTGCCTGTGTGATCCCTGCAAAAACGGCTCCTTCTTTTCCAAAATTTCTGGAAAAGCAGACTCCTTTGATATGTGCTCTTTCTTCCTTGAGTTCTAAGATCTTCTCCCATGTATGATCTTTAGATCCGTCATTTACGAATACTAATTCATATGGGATCTGTTCTTTCTCAAGCAGGTCTCCTACCACCTGTGCTGTTTTCTTGATCATCTGTTCTTCGTTATAAGCTGGAAGAACAACCGATAACATCTTATCCATTGTAAATATCTCTCCTTATATTTTATTCTACCGTGATCTTTGCACTGACGTTCTTCTCAATCGACATATTCTTGATCTTTGTCAGCTGAACCTGTACCGTATGCGTTCCGGGTTCATACAGCTGCATGTCAATCTTTGGATTTAAATCCTTCACTACAACTTTATCTACTACAGAGCGCAATCCGCTGATCTTCACCTTTAACTCTGAGTCATCAAATTTGACATCATAATTCTTCGTATTATTGATCAATGCGATCTGTTCTGTTGGAATCGTCAATGTACGTTTCGTCTTCTTCTCGATGTTTGCACGGATCACGATATTCTTGATCTTATCTACAGATTTTACAAATGTAATACCATCTGGCAGTTTAATATCGGACGCTTTGATCGTTTTTTCAATACTCTTTGTACTATCACTGATATCTAAATTCGCCAGTTTGATACTGCTGATCTTCTCCAGATCATCTTCAGCTCCAGTAATTTCTATATGTTTTGGTTCATAATCAATGCTTCCAAGTACATACCCCTTGCCCGGCGTTCCTTTTGTTTCCACTGTAAATGGTATTGTCTTCGTTCTTGATAATCCAATCTTTACTTTAATCTTGGTCGTATCAAGTTTGATGCGGTCCTGACTTACTTCATCTCCGTCTTCATCATAACACTTGACATTCTGAGCCATTGTCACATCTTTCTTCAATCCGGATACATCTACTTTCGCTACGATCTGTTTGATCCTGCTTACCACACTCTTTGGCCCAGATACAGAGATCAGATTCGGCGTTGCTGTCTGCGTGCTTACCGTATATCCACTCGCTGGTGTTCCTTTCACCACAACATTGACTGGTATCTGGTCACTCTTTACATCTTCCAATACGACTTTGACCGTTGCACCACCTGTATCGATATCTAACTGACTCTTATAACGTAAAGCTTCAACTTCGATCTGGATCGCATGAACATCTGACATAGAAGATACATCTGCCGTTGCACGGAAATCTGACTTCGTCAAACGATCTACAACATCTTTCTTTCCCTTCACAGTAAAGCTTACGGTGTCTCCAGATTCAATCTTATAAGTCTGATTAAGATCGTCTAAAACCTGTTCATTCAGCATATCAACCGGTACATCGCTGAAAGTCTTCTTGATGACCGGGTTATCAGTGTTGATAACAAACATCCAAAGTAGAAAGGCAAAAACAACAGAAATTATTTTCAAAAGCAGATCACTTTCCATTCTTTTTTTCATTTCGATTCCGCCCCTTCCATAGTTTGAATTTCTTATTCTGTCCTTTTTCTTCTCTCAGGACAGCCAGTTCATCTCTCAATCTCTGTGGATCCAGATGTCTGATGATCTTTCCATCCCTTGCGATAGAAATACCACCAGTTTCTTCGGATACGATCACAGTGATACTGTCTGAAACTTCACTGATCCCTACTGCTGCTCTGTGTCTGGTACCCATTTCCTTTCCAATCTCTACACTATCGCTTAATGGAAGATAGCAGGTTGCTGACACGATCCTGTTGTTGTGAATGATCACCGCGCCATCATGGAGTGGTGTATTGTGTTCAAAGATATTGATCAGAAGCTGACTGCTGACCTTCGCATCAATTGGAATTCCTGTACGCTCATACTCTCCAAGTGCTACTTCTCTTTGCAGTACGATCAGTGCTCCTGTCTTTACCTTTCCCATCTCAATCGCTGCTCTTGATATCTCTTGCAGAGTTCTTGCTGTATATTCCAGTTCTTCCTGACGGCTATCTGTAGAGAAAATATCAGTCACCCAGTTCTTTCTTCCAAGCTGTTCCAATGCGCTTCGGAGTTCTGGCTGGAAGACGATCAAAATCGCTGTGATTCCCACACTCATTGTATTGGAAAGAATCCATGAAACTGTATGTAATTGCAGTAAATATGCCGCAAATGCAATACAAAGCAAGATAATGATCCCTTTTAATAATACCCAGGCTCTTGTTGTTTTTATCCATTTGACGATCAGATAGATCATAACACTGACGATCAGAATATCTACAATGTCATTCAGACCGATCTTCGGAATCGATGTCCAATATATATATTTTTCAAGTCCATCAAAAAATTTACTCAAATTTCCTCTCCCTTTTCTTTGTCCTGTTCTTTATGTTCTTGTTTATGTTCTTTTCTTTTTAAACTAAATCTATGTGATGGTACCGTGATCTGTGTAACATTAAATTCTTCTTCTTCCACAGTCACTTTCGGTATCGCTCTTACATAATAATAGTATTCTTCATCTTCAAATTCAAATGTTTCTTCTCTGGTATAGTCGATCACATTGTATAAAAACTGTATGATCAGGGCGATCGCAATGCTTCCTATGATCGTTCCGATCTGTGATGTGATATTGATCTCATTGTTAACCAGATATCCTCCTATGAACATGCAGATCAGATATACAACTCCTCCTGCAAGGATTGAAATATTCCATCCATGCGCTGCTCCCCGCTTGCGAATTGCTGTTACGAGTGCTGTCACCAGACAGAATACCACAAAATACAAAAGCAGATCCTTATTGTCGATCGCTCTTGCCGCGATCAGACTGTAGACCTTCCCATGTGCTGATCCTGATGCCAGCTGGTTCATTGTCTGCTGAAGGATATTGGACAGATAATAGATCACTGTTCCCATTAAGATCGCTGGAAGTCCTGCAATTCCACAAAACATCCCAACAAAGATCGGTAAACATGCAGGCAGTTGAAAATAAAAGAAGATTGGCACCATCATCAGATAAATCCTTGTCTCTGGAAAAACTCTCTGATATACAAGAAAATATAATACAACTACCAGTGCAAAAAATAATGTCACTTCTAACGATACATGAAGTAACTCTAAGAATATAACGACATAAAAGATCAGCGATAATGCTGATATTGGAATAAAAACACTGATCACTCCCATCATAAAGATAAAAAATGGCTGTGAAAAGGTCTCTGTATATCCAAACAATTTCCCTAATACATAAAATAAAACAGTTCCTCCAAGGAATCTCATCCCTGATTGAATATATCTTCCTCTCGCCGTGAGGAATTTCAAAAATCGTTCTCTATATATCAATAATTTTTCCATCTTCGTCTTCCTCCTCGACTATCGTTGGACTAATGTCTTCATTCTCTTTTTCTTTATATAATGTTTCTAGTTCTTCTAAATGCTTGTCATAGATCAGTACCCTTGCCCTTACCTCATCATACTGCCTGGATGCTCGCATCTTCGTAAAATGCAGGTAGACAAAAAATACCGCAACATAAACTCCTATGATCACAGCCGCAGATACTATAACTTTACCTTCTCTCAGCTTCATGATCACAATATCTAACTGCATGATACACAACAATCCTGTCATGATCAGAAATGAGATCAACAAGGCAATGCTTGTCTTGATCTTCTCCGATCTGACATAATCTTTCTTGGTATATTTGTAAATACGGAAATCACCTTTTCCATAATTCTTCTCATACTTGGCCATCTCAGCCATAATCTTTACTTTCTCTTCTGAAATCATATGCTTTCACCTGCTTTTTCAGTCTTATTTTTATTATAGCATGGAATATAGCAAAAAAAAAGGAGGTATGAAAACTCATACCTCCTAAATCAATTCTTCTTATCCGAAGTATCTCTTTAATAATCCTTCAAATGCTTTACCATGACGTGCTTCGTCTCTTGCCATCTCATGAACTGTATCATGGATTGCATCTAAGTTTGCTGCTTTCGCACGTTTTGCAAGGTCAAATTTACCTTCTGTTGCTCCATGTTCTGCATCTACACGCATCTCTAAGTTCTTCTTTGTGCTGTCTGTTACAACTTCACCTAATAACTCAGCAAATTTTGCTGCATGTTCTGCTTCTTCGTATGCTGCTTTCTCCCAGTATAATCCGATCTCTGGATATCCTTCTCTGTGAGCTACTCTTGCCATTGCAAGGTACATTCCTACTTCAGAACATTCTCCTTCGAAGTTCGCTCTTAGATCAGCTAAGATATCTTCGCTGACACCTTTGGCAACACCTACTACGTGTTCTGCTGCCCATTCTTTTTCTCCTTCTACCTGCTCTTTGAATTTATCTGCTGGTACTCCACACTGTGGACATTTCTCTGGTGGCTGTTCTCCTTCGTGTACATATCCGCATACTGTACAAATCCATTTCTTCATAATTCTTGTTCTCCTTTATACTTTATATGATCATTTATGTTGCTTTGCCTTTCGGCTTAGTATCTTTTGTTTAAAACAGTAATGATTACTATTTTTAACTTATCTTTATATTACCATCACATTTTACTTTTGTCAATGATTTTTTAAACAATTTTTGCAGATTCCTTTAAAATAAACAATATTCTGTGTAATCTTTCCAGGAAAGTTCTCACTTGCGATCTCATTTAACTTCTCATCGATCGGTGCCATCTCCAAATCGATGACTGCTCCACATTCCTGACACACAAAATGATAGTGTGGATCGGTGCATGCATCGTAATGGTCTGCTCCTCCTTCGTAAGATAGCTTTAGTATTTCCCCTCGCTCACTTAATAATGCAAGATTTCGATAGACTGTTCCAAGACTGATCTTAGGAAACTCTTCTTTGATGTTCATATATACCATATCGGCAGTTGGATGGTCTTTGCGAGTCATTAAAAACTTTATGATGGCATCTCTTTGCTTGCTTTTTTTCGTTGCTGGCTGCATAACCTCTTCCTTTCCTCTTTAATTCAAATAATAACTGTTACTGTTTTTAGTATATATATTTTTATACATTATGTCAACCATTTCGAAGAAAATTGTATAAATTTATATACACAAAGCAGACAGGTATTTGATTTCCTGTCTGCTTTGTGCATTTTTAAAACTTAGGGAGTATAACCAAAGTGTCAGTTTTAGCTCTGGAATACTTTATGTGGATTCAAGATATTCTTTGGATCAAATGCTTTCTTAATTCCACTCATTAACTCAATTGTTTCTAGATCAAGAGATTCTCTCAAATATGGTTTCTTCGCAAATCCGATTCCATGTTCTCCGGATACTTTTCCACCTAACTGTGCAGCTTTCTCGTAGATCTTCTCCATTGCTGCTGCCATTCGTTTTTCAAATTCTTCCTGGCTTAAGTCATCTTTTAAGATATAAGAATGAAGGTTTCCATCTCCTGCATGTCCGAAACTCTTGATACGTATATCTACTTCATTATGTAAGTTATGAAGGTATTCTACCATTTCATTGACTTTATTTCTTGGTACGACCATGTCTACTTCATCCATATCAGTTGTAGATCCTTTGATCGCTTCAAGGAAGGCTCCTCTGGCTTTCCAGATAGATTCTTCTCTTTCTTCTGTATCTGAGATCAGTACGTCAAGTGCTCCTGCCTCTAAACAAAGTTTTGCAACTTTATCATAATCTGCTTCAATCTCTTCTGTTGAATTGCCGTCAAATTTGAGCAGAAGGTACGCATCGGATTGGGAATCTGGGAATTTTTTACCTAGGTACTCTTCTGCATCAATGATGACCTCCCTCTGCATAAACTCAATGGCAGTTGGGATTGCTTTGGACTTGATAATGAGAGGTACTGTGTCAATTGCTTCTTTTAAGGTTTTAAATGGTATCAGTAAACTAATTGCCTTTTTAGGCAGAGGGAGTAATTTTAATGTGGCTTTTGTGATAAAGCCTAAGGTTCCTTCGGAACCGATCATCAGGTCTTTTAAGGAATATCCGGAACTGTTTTTTACAACCTTTCCTCCAAATTCCACGATCTTTCCATTTGGAAGGACAACTTCAAGACCTCTGACATAATCTCTGGTCACGCCATATTTTACAGCACGCATACCACCGGCATTTGTACTGATATTTCCACCGATCGTTGCGGATTTCTCTCCTGGATCTGGTGGGTAGAAGAAATCATGATCTTCCACGTAGGCAGCAAGTTCCATTAATAAAACTCCTGGTTCTACGGTGATCGTTAAGTTTTCTTCATCAAGTTCTAATATATGATTCATGAGGCTTGAATCGATCATGATCCCGTGTTCGATTGCTACGGAAGATCCTACCAGACCGGTTCCAGCTCCTCTTGGTGTGACCGGAATATTATTTTCATATGCATATTTCATGATCTCAGAGATTTCTTCTGCAGAAGTCGCTTTTACTACAACATCTGGGTAGCTTTGTGCTCCTCCTAATTCATCATGACTGTATTCTTCGTTGATATTTTCTGCATATAAAATTCTTTCATCGTCTTTTATGATATTTTTGATAACTTCTAAATCAGCTTGATCAAATTTCTTATAACTCATATCTCTTACGCCCCTTTCGCAGCTTTAATCTTCTCGATCAGTTTTGGTACGATATCGTAGACATCTCCTACCAGACAATAATGTGCTGTCTTAAAGATCGGTGCTTTTTCATCGGAATTAATGGATACGATGCAGTCAGAGTGATCCATTCCAGCTACAAACTGAATGGCTCCTGATACACCACAGGTAATGATCAGTTTCGGGCGTACGGTTCTTCCACTTAATCCTACCTGACATTTTGCTTCTACCCACCCTGCTTCTGCAAGTGGTCTTGTGCAGGCTACCTGTCCGTCTAACAGTTCTGCTAATTCTCTGATCATTGCAAGGTCTTCTTCTTTCTTGATTCCTCGTCCTGCAACGACTAAAACATCGGCAGATTCGATAAACTTCTCTGGCTCTTTCTTTACAATATCTAATACATCCACATGTGCTTTGATCTTTTCTTTATCGATCGCACATGAAATGATCTCTCCATGTGTTTCTTCTGTTCTTTCTGGTGCATTCATGACTTTGTATCTTACCGTTGCCATCTGTGGACGGTTATTTGGTGTTAAGATATGTGCCATGATGTTTCCACCAAATGCTGGTCTGATCTGAGAAAGGTCTGTGTTCTCATCCATCTCAAGAATCGTACAGTCTGCTGTTAATCCTGTCTTCATTCTTGCAGCTACCCTTGGTGCCAACTGTCTTCCGACTGTTGTTGCTCCTGTCAGGATCGCACATGGCTGATGTTTCTTGATGAAATCTTCAAATACAGATGTATAAGATTCTATTTTGAATCTTGCTAACTCTGGGAAGTCGTAAACAAATACTTTATCAACTCCGTAGTGTAATAATTCTTCTGCCTTATCTGAAATGTTATTTCCCATAAATAAAGCATAGACTGGATGATCGATCTTACTTGCCAGCTCTCGTGCTTTTCCGATCAATTCGTATGTTACTGGATGAATTTCTCCATCAACATGATCGACATAAACAGCGATTCCGTTCCACTGACTCTTATCAATTTCTTCTTTTTTCTCATCTTCTACATATTCTACTGCTCCAGCTGGTCCTTTCTTCACACATAATTTACACATCTTACATGCGGCATTGATAGAAAGTTTTCCGTCTTTTTCTTCCATCGCACCGAATGGACAAATATCAACCAGAACCTGTGGATCTTCTACTTTTTCCTGATGTATTACTAATTTTGGCATTCTCATTTCCCCCTTTTAGATAAATTTCATATCTGTGATCATATGGAATAATTTGTCTGCGACTTCACTTCCGTCTCCGTCCCATACTTCATGATGGTCATTCGCTGTTGGAGGGAAAATTCGTTTTACCTGTGTTGGTGAACCATTTAATCCATAATGTGTTTCGTCTTTGTCTTCCATATCATCTAAGGAATATACTTCAATCTCACGATCTGCGGTATCCATCTTCTTTACATAAGATGGAAGTCTTGGCTGGAAAATGTCTTTATCTACGGATAACAGACATGGATACTGGACTTTAGCGATCTCCAGTTCTTCTGGCAGATCCATCTCGATCGTGATCGCATCGGATTCTACTTTAGATATCTTCTTTACATTTGATACGCTTGGGATATTTAACCATTCAGATACTTCGGAACCAACCTGTGCTGTATCACCATCGGTTGTCTGTTTTCCACATAAGATCAGGTCAAAATCTCCCATCTTCTTGATTCCCTGTGCGATCGTATAACTTGTTGCCAGTACATCGGCTCCACCAAATCTTCGGTCTGATAATAATGCTCCACGGTCAACTCCCATGGCAAATGCTTCTCTGATCACTGTCATTGCCTGTGGTGGTCCCATACTGATGACACTGATCGTTCCACCTACTTCTTCTCTGATCTTAAGCGCTGTCTCTAACGCATACAGATCATATGGATTCATCTTTGAATCGGCTCCGTTTCTTAACAGCACACCGGTTACTGGATCAACTTCCACTTTATTAGATGCCGGTACCTGTTTGATACATACTAAAATGTCCATTGCTATTCCTCCTCATTCCTAAGACTTTCTATCCTTTATCTTAAGCTCTTCCGCTCCAGATTGGTACTACCAATTTTGTTTGAAAAAAATTTGGATGTTTTTCGCATCCATTGTTTTTGTCTTATTGGTACTACCAATTTATGTTTTTATTATATATACATTGTCTACTTTTGTAAAGTACTATTTGACATTTTTCTTTTTTTTGTTAATCTTGCATAAAAAAGAAGAGCCAAAATGGCTCTTTCCTTAAAGTTCTTTGTGAATAATGTTATCAATCATATCAAAATGTTTCATCAATGCTTTCTGTCCATTGACCACATCTCTCTTTAATAAACATTCGACAATCTGCTTATGTGCTTCCTGTAACATTCCTTTTCGCTTCTCAGTTCTTAAGATTTCTCGACGCATTTCAAAAATGAAGATATCCATCACTTCAGATAATGCATCTAAGATATTCACGATCAGAACATTGCCTGATGCTTTCGCGATCGCATAATGGATCTTCTTATCGTACATTGTCTTCTCATCGTTATCTGTACTCTGATCTAATGCATTCACATATTCTTGTAATTCTATGATGTCTTTTGTCTCTGCATTCTTCACTGCAAGTGCATATGCCTGCATCTCCAGTCCGATACGGATCTGGTTGATCTGATCATAATCAAGCTTATCAAGCATAAACATCATAGAAAGGGCATCTACCATATATCCCTTAAAATTTCCTGATATATAATTTCCTGCTCCTTGTCTACTTGAGACCACTCCCATGACAGTTAAGATCTTCAACGCTTCACGGACGGAATTCCTACTGACTCCAAGCTTCTCTGAGATTTCTCTCTCTGGTGGAAGTCCTTGTCCAAGAACAAGTTCCTGATTCATGATCTGCTCTTTGATACTATCTATGACGATCTCATAGGCTTTCTTTGTTTTTTCCATATTAATATCCCATTCTGTCTATTACTTTTTTTTCTTAATCACATAATAGGTAACATTATACCAGATTCACTTTTTTTTGAAAACCCCTTGCAATATCCTTTGAATAGTTGTAGTATGTAAGAAAGTTAGATATGGTTTTTAATACTACGTATTGAATTTTATAACACTAGAATGATTGGAGGTTTTACCATGAAACATAAATTAAAAGATCCAGGAAGTGCAATTACCCATTTGATCGGAATGATCCTTGCCGCGATTATTTCCATTCCATTGATCATCAAGAGTTTTTTAAGCGGTGATTATGTACGCATTATCTCTTTGATCATATTTACTATAAGTATGATCGGTCTTTATGGCGCAAGTACTGCTTATCACTCTTTTAATATTTCACCAATGATCAATAAGAAGTTAAAGAAACTTGACCATGCAATGATCTTTGTTCTGATCGCTGGTTCTTACACACCGATCTGTACGATCGTTCTTGGCGGCACGCTTGGATATGGACTTTTATCCGTGATCTGGATCATCGCGATCCTTGGTATCGTATTTAAGATGTTCTGGGTAACTTGTCCGAAGTGGGTATCTTCTGTCATGTATATCGCAATGGGATGGCTTTGTATCGTTGCGATCGCACCGATCATCCATAGTTTATCCAAGACATCTTTTGGATGGCTGCTTGCTGGCGGTATCATTTATACAGTTGGTGGTGTGATCTATGCACTAAAGATTCCTTGGTTCGAAAATCACTGGAAGAATTTTGGTCTGCATGAGATCTTTCATCTGTTTGTTATGGGTGGAAGTTTATGCCATATGATCCTAATGTTCCAGATTTAATTTTTGCTCCTGTTGGTAGTTTTCTATTAACAGGAGTTTTTCCTTTCTGGTAAGACGTTTGATCTTTGCTTCTTTACTCATTGCTTCCTGCTTTGTATCAAATTCTTCAAGATACACAAGTTCTACTGGTCCTCGTCCTCTTGTATATTTTGCACCTTTTCCTTCATTATGCATCTTCAGGCGATGTTTGATATCGTTGGTCCATCCTGTGTATAAACTATTATCACTGCATTTTAATATGTACGTTACATTCTTCATCTGTCTTATCCTCTGTCTATCTGTATATTGATCCAGCCCTGATCTTCATTTTCTTTGAAGAAAGGCTGTCAGATGTTCTCTGACCGCCTTTCCTCTACATCAACCAGATATGTTATGGCTGTTATTTTCTCACTTTATTTTATTCCAGATATTTTAAAGGGTCTACACTTTTTTTATCTTTTTCCATCTGAAAATAGAGATTGGTTCCTTCTAATGTGTAATAACTTGTCGGCTCTGCGACTTTTGCAATAACTTCTCCTGCATTGACCATTGTTCCTTCTTTTACTCTGATATCTTTAAGCTGTCCGTATAATACGGTATATTCATTTCCAAGATCCATCAATACCGTTTGTCCATATTCTGCTGATTTTTTAATTTCTCTTACCTTTGCCTTACGGACTGCCTTCACTTCGTCTCCTTCTTTTGCTTCGATCAGGATTCCTTTGTTGATACGGTACTGGTCAAGAGATTCAAAATAGATGGTTGAATTTACACTGTATGGAAGAATGATATTGCCTTTGATCGGCCATGTCAGTTTGGATGTACCATTATACGTAACACTTTCACTCATGGTACGTTTCATTTGTGCCGTTGTCTCTGTTTCTTTCTTGTCTTGCGTTGTTGTTTTTGTTTTTTCCTGTGTTGCGCTGTTATTAGCTCCGATCGATTCTTCTTCCAGGCTGACTTCCTGTTTTGCCTGATCTCTCCTCTGGCGGAATGTCGCACTGTAGTACGCCATGATTCCAAGAAAGAATACGAATCCTATGATCATTGCCCCATAATATTTGCGCAGCGGAAATGGGTTTTGTTTGTTATTTTTTCTCATTTTCATCACCTCAAACATAGTTTTGCCCATTTCCATCTGTTTATTCATATAGTTTTTGAATCATTGTTTTTGGATAGTAATATTTTAATATTTTTTGATAGGTTTTTCCTTGCTTTGCCATCTGATCTGCACCATACTGGCTTAATCCTAATCCATTTCCCTTTCCGAGACAGATGATCCTTAAATTTCCTTTATATTGTTCAAAATAAAAATTATTGGATGCCAGTTGCAGCCATCTTGCAAAATCTTCTCCAGAAATGATATATGATACGGCCTTGATCTGTTTGACATATCCATTCTTTGTTACCGTTAAAATTCTCAGATTTTTTTGTAATTGTTGTATGGTGATTTTCTTTTTCATGTGTTCTTCTAGTATAATCTGCATCCTTTGATATGAAATTGTCTTAATTGACATATAATCTTTGGATTCGATATCACTTAAACTTTCTTTCTGTCTTAGATAAGGAATCTTTTTCCCGAACCATTCACTTGCATCTAATGTCATCCCCACACTCACTGCATGAAAATATGGTTCGATCAATGCTCCTTTGTATGTGATCACCTTTCCGATCGTTTCTTTGACTGCTTTTTTTCGTTTCTGATCCATGATCTCATAGGCACGATCACCCAGTTTACTTTTATATTGTTCGTCTTTGTACACCTGATATGGTATGCTTTCCATCTTTATCTTCTTTGATCTGCCCATTTTCCGGATCAGATCTGTCCTTAAGATCACAGCCTGACATTTGATCGTTTCTTCTTCTTGATCCATGGAAATCTGTCCTGGGAGGATTTTTAAAAGGTAACTTTCCAAATCAATATCTTGGCCCTTGTCTTGTATTTTATATCCACTGTCATAGTTTTCAAACGAAATATTTTTCTTGTTTTCTTTATTGATATATATCGTAATAATATATGGAATCGTTGTTAACAAAAAAAATAAAAATAATATATATGTCATTTTGTACCTCATTCCAATCCTCCTTTTGTCCGTCTTACTATTTTATGTTACAATAGAAAAAAATATGAAAGGACTCTTATATTTTATGAAAAGATATGATTTTACAATTACATCTGACCGTGGACTTCACGCACAGCCTGTAGCTGCTCTTGCAAGTATCGCATGTAAAAGTGCTTCTTGTGTTACACTAGAATATGATGGAGGAGAAATCGATGTATCCAATGCGATCCGTCTAATGTCTGCTTGTATCTCCTACAATGATAAAGTAAGTCTGATCGTTTCTGGATCTGATGAGGATGAAACAATGGAGAAATTAAAGGAGATCGTCACTTCACAACTTTTATAAGAATACTGTTCGTTTTTGTCAGATTATGTTATACTGAAGTTGTTATAGGGCAGCTTATCCTGACCCTTCTATTTTTATGTTGAAAAGGAGTATTCAATGGATATAAATCATCTTACCTTGCTCACAGATCTTTATGAATTAACCATGATGCAAGGATATTTTAAAACAGGGAATGATGAAACTGTAGTTTTTGATGTTTTTTACCGTGATAATCCTTCTGGAAGTGGCTATGCGATCACTTGCGGACTCGATCAGGTCATTGATTATATCAAAAACTTATCTTTTTCATATGATGATATTGATTATCTTCGTAATCAAGGGATTTTTGATGAAGATTTTCTGGAATATCTTGCTGGATATCATTTTACAGGAGATATTTATGCGATCGCGGAAGGAACTGTTGTATTCCCAAGAGAACCGCTTCTGAAAGTGAAAGCACCAATCATGGAGGCACAGCTTGTAGAAACTGCGCTCCTTAATATCATCAATCATCAAAGTCTAATCGCTACGAAGGCTTCTCGTGTAGTTTATGCTGCTGGTGGAAGTGGTGTTATGGAATTCGGACTTCGACGTGCTCAGGGACCTGACGCTGGTACTTATGGTGCCCGTGCTGCCGTGATCGGTGGTTGTGATGGTACTTCGAATGTACTTGCTGGTAAATGTTTTGATATTCCGATCCTTGGAACTCATGCACACAGCTGGATCATGAGTTTTGATGACGAATATCATGCTTTCCGTGCTTATGCAGATCTTTATCCAGATTCCTGCACTTTACTTGTTGACACTTATGACACTCTTCGTTCTGGTGTTCCAAATGCGATTCGTGTATTTGAAGAATTAAGAGCAGAAGGTCATATGCCAAAGCACTATGGAATCCGTTTAGACAGTGGGGATCTTGCTTATCTTACAAAGAAAGCCCGTATCATGCTTGATGAAGCAGGTTTTCCTGATGCAGTGATCGCTGCTTCTGGAGACCTTGATGAGAATCTGATCACAAGCTTAAAATCTCAGGGTGCACCGATCACTTCATGGGGTGTTGGTACAAAACTGATCACTTCTGCAGATTGTCCTGCATTTGGAGGTGTCTATAAACTTGCTGCCTCTAAACCAAAAGGTGCTGATGAATTTACTGCTAAGATCAAGATTTCTGAGAATCCTGCAAAGATCACAAATCCTGGAAATAAAACGATTTATCGTATCTACGGAAAGGAAGATGGAAAGATCCGTGGTGATCTGATCTGTCTTGTCGGGGAACATTATGATGAATCTGACGATCTGACAATCTTTGATCCTCAGGCTACTTGGAAGAAGTCTACACTTGCTGGTGGTACTTATACAATGCGTGAACTTTTAGTTCCAATCTTTATCAAAGGTCAATGTGTTTACAAGAGTCCTTCTGTTATGGACATCCGTTCCTATTGTAAGGATGAATTGAACACGTTATGGGATGAGAGCAGACGTCTTGTGAATCCACAGGAAGTCTATGTCGATCTTTCCATGCCTCTTTACAAATTAAAGAATGAATTGCTTGATGCAAATCACAAAAAATAAAATCATTTATAGAAGGGAGAACGATCATGATTCGTTTTTTTGCAGATATTATTTATCTGTTTTTTTTCCTGACATTAACCGCACCGCTTTATCCATTGTTTGATCATTGGAACAAAACTGGAAAAGCTCATAAACGTTCATCCATAGCACAACGCATGATCTTACGATCTTTTAAGATCTGTCTTGCTATGGCTGGTACAAAATTAATTGTTGATGGCCAGGAAAACATACCAGAAGATGGTGCTGTTTTATATGTTGGAAATCATAGCAGTTATTATGATATTTTATGCAGCTACGTTGCTACTGAACGTGGAATGGGATTTTTTGCCAAGAAAGAAATGGAAAAGATTCCTTGTCTATCCCACTGGATGCGTTTTATCAACTGCCTGTTTTTAGATCGTAAGAATATCAAAGCTGGACTTGCTACCATGAATGAAGGTACAAAACTTTTGAAAGATGGTTTTTCCATTGCAATCTTCCCAGAAGGTACCAGAAGTCAGGATGAAGATCCTCATGAGTTCAAAGAAGGAAGTTTACGTCCTGCTCTGAAAGCTGGTGTTCCTGTAATTCCGATGGCAATTTCAGGTACTGCTGATATCTTAGAGAATAACAGACGTTTTCAGGTAAAACCAACGACTGTTCATATTACTTTTGGACAGCCAATCTATCCTGATCAGCTTGAAAGAGCTGAGAAAAAGCATCTCGGTGCTACAATTCGTGAAGAAATTATCGAAATGCGAAAAAAACATAAGACAAGTTAAGAAAAAAATGCTATAATAGTTAAGATATTCAAATGTATATATTAGGAGGAGAAGATAATATGAGTGTATGGACAGTTATCCTTATTATTGCGGTAATTGCTGCGATCATTCTTGGTGTTCTGTATTTTGTTGGTAGAAAGATGCAGGCAAAACAGGAAGATCAGCGTGCGCAGTTAGATCAGATGGCACAGACAGTGAATATGCTTGTCATAGATAAGAAGCGAATGAAGATCATGGAAGCTGGATTTCCTAAGATGGTAACTGATAACATTCCGAAACGTGCTAAGATGTCTAAGGTACCAGTTGTTAAAGCAAAGATTGGACCAAAGATCACTCCATTATTGTGTGATGAGGCAATCTTCGATGACGTTCCTGTAAAGGCTGAGATCAAAGCTGTTGTCAGTGGTATTTATATCACATCCATCAAGAATCTTCGTAATGTTGCACCACCTGAACCTGAAAAACGTGGTCTGCGTGCAAAACTTACTAAGAAGAGTGCTGAATTTATGCGTAAGAATTAATTTCTTATTATTGTATAAGAATCTAAAATGCAAAATACCGGAAACTTATCATTTGAAAGTTTCCGGTATTTTTTGTTGTAAAATATTCTTTTATTTTCTTTCCTGAATCTTAACGATGACATATCCTTTTTCCGTTGAAATATAGCCGATCTTGAGATACTGACCGTCTTTCTTGATATATCCACCCTGTGTCGATGGTCTGTGGTAACCAAACTTCTTAATAAATTTATCACCATAGGAAAAATGAACACCCTTGATATCAAAGCTTTCTTCTTCCATATCTTCCTGATCTTCTCCACCGCTGGATGCTGGTATAAAATTCTCTACATATCCTTCAACACTCTTGTAATTTCCTTGCTTATATGCTTGGATCACCTGCACATATCCAAAGCAGAATCTAAGTGCTGCGATCGCACAGATTACAAGACACACTGCAGATAACAGTTTAAAAAATGTTTTTTTTGAACATAAGAGCAGTAAAACTCCTATAATTCCTAAAATAGCAAATGGAATGACCCATCTTGCCTGTATTGTAAAATTGCTGGCTTCATATAATAGTTTCATATATTCAAGCCTCCCTTCCATACTCTTTCCACTCCATGTGAAAGTATTACTTAATTCAGATTTGTTATCGTTGCATCGCAATATTCTAAGACTTTCGAAAATTCCATATCTCCACCAAATAAGTCTAAGGCACTTCCGATCGTCACATCAATCTTATCATTTCCATAGTTTTTCAGCAATTCCAGATCGTCAAAATTCTTAACTCCACCTGCATATGTGACTTTATTGCCATTATATCGAGCTAATAATTGCACGAGTTCCTGATCGATCCCCTGTGCTTTTCCTTCTACATCAACTCCATGAATCAGATATTCATCACACCATGATTCCAGTTTGTGCAGAAGTTCTATGGTTAATTCTTCTTCCGTAAACTTCTGCCAGCGGTCTGTTGTGATATAGTATTTGTCATCTCTCTTTCGACAACTAAGGTCAAGTACCAGATGTTCTCTTCCTACCTGTTCTTTTAGAGCATCCAGTCTGTCATAATGAACCTTTCCACCTGCAAATACAAAAGATGTTACGATCACATGTGATGCGCCAGATTCAATGAATTCTTTCGCATTCTCATCTGTGATCCCTCCACCGATCTGAAGACCCCCTTCAAATGCTTTCAACGCCTTTAATGCCTGTACCTTATCTTCTTCGTAGTACTTCGAATCTCTGGCATTCAGCATGATGATATGTCCACCATTCAAATGATTCTCTTTATATAATTTTCCATAAAATGTACCATCTTTTTCGGATACAAAATTCTCTGTTGCAAAATCTCCCTGATCAAGAAGACTTCCTCCTACAATCTGTTTGATCTTGCCATTGTGAATGTCAATGCATGGTCTAAATCTCATCTTTTCTTATCATCTCCTGTTTATTCTGTCATCTCTAATAAGTCAAATGCTTCTCCACTTGGATCTGCTTTAAATACCATTCTCTCACCTGTTGTTGGATGTTCAAATGCGATCCGTGCTGCAAATAGACCGATCTCTTTGTATTTCTTCTTTGTCTTTTGATAGATCGGATTATACTTTGTATCTCCCCAGATTCCAAATCCTCTGCTTGATGTCTGAACACGGATCTGATGGTGACGGCCTGTCTCTAAATGGATCAGACAATACGTGTATTTCATCTTGGAATCTTCCATCATATCAATAACTTCATAGTCAAGGATCGCTTCTTTGGCTCCTGGCGTTCCTTCTTTGACAATTTTGGATACATTATTCTTCGGATCTTTTAATAAATAATCCCTGAATGTTCCTTCGTCGTCAGGCAGCCATCCGGTCAATACTGCCTGATAGTCTTTCTCAAAAGTATGATCTTTGATCTGTTCTGTCAGAGATGCAGCTGCCTTCTTGGTTCTTGCAAATACCATTACCCCGCCAACTGGACGGTCTAAGCGGTGAACTAAATAAAGCTGTGGCTCCCCATCTGTATTTTCCTCAAAAAACAGTTGATTTTTAAGCTGATGCAAAAGATCCATGTCCCCCGTCTTGTCACTGGAAACGGGGATTCCTTTTGGCTTCTCACAGACAACGATCTGGTCATCTTTATATATGATATTTATCTTTTTATTCTTTCTCATAAAAATCTCCTACATCTTGAAACGATATCCAACACCCCATATTGTCTCGATATATTGAGGTTTTGCTGTGTTAACTTCGATCTTCTCCCTGATCTTCTTGATATGAACCGTAACGGTTGCGATATCTCCTAAAGATTCCATATCCCAGATCTTATTAAATAATTCTTCCTTGGTAAAGACTCTGTTTGGATGTCCTGCAAGGAATGTTAAAAGATCAAATTCTTTCGTTGTAAAGACTTTTTCCTCTCCATTTAAGTATACACGTCTTGCAGTCTTATCAATCTTCAATCCACGGATCTCAATGATATCATTGACTTCCATCTGATTATTTACAAGGCGCTGATAACGATTCAGATGTGCCTTCACTCTTGCTACAAGTTCACTTGGACTAAATGGCTTTGTGATATAATCATCTGCACCAAGTCCTAACCCTCGGATCTTATCGATATCTTCTTTTCTTGCAGATACCATAAGGATCGGAATTTCTTTTGCTTCTCGAATCTGCTTACAGATCTCAAATCCATCAACTCCAGGTAACATGATATCTAAAATGATCATATCAAAATCATTTTTTAAAGCCTTCTCAAGTCCCTGTTGTCCATCTGTTTCGATTTCTACTTCAAAAGAACTTAATTCCAGATAATCTTTCTCTAATTCTGCAATTGAAAGTTCGTCTTCTACGATTAATACTTTGCTCATGTTATTTCTCCTTTGACTGATCGATTACTTTATTTAGTGTAAAGAATATTGTCGTTCCAGCACGCAGCTTACTCTCTGCCCAGATCTCACCGCCATGTTCTTCGATGATCTTCTTACAAATAGATAATCCAAGACCACTTCCACCTGCTGAATTTCTCGACATATCTGCACGATAGGTTCTTCTAAAAATATGTGGAAGATCTTCTTTGGAAATTCCGATTCCATTGTCCTTGATCGCTACCTGTACCTTTCGGTCATATTCTGTTAACGTAATTCCTACTTTTCCTTTTGCTTTGTTATTGTATTTGCATGCATTATTGATAATATTGTTTATCACTCTCTTAAGCTGTTCCGGATCTGCTGTTACCATGACATTGGCTGCACAGTAATTGCGATAAGAGAACATCATGCCTCTTTGCTCAAGGTCTGCTCCGATCTCATCGACACAGTCTTTAAAATACGAATTGATGTTGATCTTCTCAAAATTATACGGAATGATATTCGAATCAATCTTAGAGTATAATGATAATTCATTGATCAATACATTCATATCATTTGCCTTGTTATAGACCGTCTTAATGTAACGATCCATCTTCTCAGGTGTATCGGCTACACCATCCATGATCCCTTCTACATATCCTTTGATCGCTGTGATCGGCGTCTTCAGGTCATGGGAAATGTTACTGATCAAATCTCTGTTTTGCTTCTCATAAACAATTCTTGCATCGATCGAGTCTTTCAATTCTGCCCTCATCTCATTAAATGCATTGCACAATTCCCTGATCTCTTCTCCACCACTGTTGATCACTACATCGTTGTCAAGATTTCCTTCCTTGATACGTTCTGCACCTGCTTTTAATTCACGGATCGGTCCGACGAATTCACGATACATAAACCATGATAAAAAGGTACTTGTTAAGATCAATACCCCTATCACAGCGCAGGATACCTGAATAATAATATTGCGGTAATGTGGAAGTACTGTTCCAAGATCTGTCATGATAAAAACAGATCCTTGTCCGCCATCATTGTATTTAAAGTCCTGCTGTTTTACAAGATAGTTTCCTGGTCTGCTGACAAAAAAGCCACGGTCTGCATCACTGTCTTTATTCCCATAGGATGGAAGTTTATGAATTAATTTATCAGATACTTTTTTCTTCCCTATATATTGGATCTGACCATTTTTACGGACGATCAGATAGGAATCCTTCGCTTTTAAACGTTCATTGAGATCATTTAAATACTGTTCATTGTCAAAGATTTGTGGATCTTTCTTTACGTGATCTTCTAATTCAAAGAAAATTTCCTGTGTCTCGGTATTCATCGTCTTTAATGGATTCACAAATCGTTCAAAGGACCCTGCTGAGAGGTCTGCCTTGTTGATTCTTGAATACCCTATACTCAAACCAGCGATCGATACTATCATCACAAAGATTGGTAGCACGATCGCTGGTAAATAGATCAACCGAACTTTATTTACTGCTTTCATCCCATTAACTCTCCTTTGGTATTAATATCTATTATTATACCATAGTCATACGAAGAAACCAGAATTTGATCGATTATTTTATTTAATTTTTAGAAACGATAAAATCAAGAAGTGCATCTGCAACTTCTTCTTTTGTCATCTTTGGAAGCTGCTTTTCTTCATCCTTTGTGATCAGTGTGATCACGTTTGTATCTGTGTTGAATCCAGCTCCCTGTTCCTTTAAGTTATTGGCTGCGATCATGTCGATCTTTTTCTTCTCTAGTTTAGCTCTGGAGTTTTCTAACATGTTCTGTGTTTCCATGGAAAAACCACATAAGAACTGACCTTCTTTTTTATTCTCTCCAAGTGTCTTTAAAATATCTTTTGTCCTTACCAGTTCAATCGCCATATCTCCGTCTTTTTTCTTGACTTTCTGATCGCTGACATTCGCTGGTGTATAATCTGCAACAGCTGCAGATTTGATGATGATATCTTGTTCATCGCTTCTGCTTATCACTGCATCGTACATATCCTGTGCACTCACGATCGGAACAACATCTACAAACATCGGAGGTTCGATCGCTGTCTTTCCTGTGACTAACGTAACATCCGCTCCACGAAGCATCGCCATCTTAGCGATCGCATATCCCATCTTTCCTGAGGAATGATTGGAAATATAACGTACTGGATCGATTGCTTCGATCGTTGGCCCTGCTGTCACAAGGACTTTCTTGCCTTTTAAGTCTTTTTCTTTGGCGATCACTCTCTCAAGATGTGCAACCAGCACTTCTTCTGAAGGCATCTTTCCTGCACCACTTGTTCCACATGCCAGATGTCCATTCGCAGGCTCTACGATCTCATATCCAAATCTTCTTAGTTTATCAAGATTATCCTGCAAGATCGGATTATTATACATCTTTGTATTCATCGCTGGTGAGATGATCACTGGTTTGTTACATGCCATTACGGTTGTTGATAACATATCATCTGCGATTCCATTTGCGATCTTACCAATGATATTCGCTGAAGCTGGTGCGATCAGCATCGCATCTGCTTTGTCTGTCAGTGATACATGTGCTACATGAAACTGAAAATTACGGTCAAATGTTTCTACAAGACATTTTGTATTGGTCAAACTTTCAAATGCGATTGGGTTGATGAAATTTGTTGCATTCTTCGTCATGACTACGTGAACTTCGCATCCACGTTTCACTAACATACTCGCTACATTTGCCATCTTATAAGCTGCAATACTTCCTGTCACACCCAATACTATCGTTTTTCCTTTTAACATGATCTTTCTCCTACATATCTTCTAAACGTCCATGTCTTTCATAGTTTGTGCAACGGGAAATCTGATTCTCATCATCTACAAATACAACTTTTGGTTCAAATGTTTTTGCTTCTTCTGGTGTCATATCTGCATATGCGATAATGATGATCTTATCTCCTGTTGCCACGCAACGTGCTGCAGGTCCGTTTAAGCAGATCATCCCACTTCCTGGCTCTCCTGGAATTGTATATGTCTCGAAACGGCTTCCGTTGTTCACATCTACGATATGTACGTGTTCATATTCTAAGATTCCTGCTGCTTCTAATAATACAGGATCGACTGTGATACTTCCTACATAATCTAATTCTGCCTGTTTTACTGTTGCTCTATGAATTTTTCCTTTTAACATGCTGATGTTCATTTTTCTTTCTCCTTAAGTCTATTCGTTAATCAGTGTATTGTCAATGAGTCTTGTCTTTCCAATGTAAACTGCCATAGCTAACATACATGTTCCTTCCAGTTTCTCAACTGGTGCCATAGATAAAGCATCAACTGCTTCTACATAATCAATCTTGGCAAGTGGTTCCGTCTCAATGTTTTTCTTCATTGCTTCTACGACTTTGTTTGCATCTTTTTCTGTCTTGGCAAGTTCTTTTCCTAATGCTACCGTCTTAGAAAGGATCAGTGCTGCTTTTCTTTCTTCAGGAGAAAGATATGTATTTCTTGAACTCTTTGCAAGTCCGTCTTCTTCACGAACGATCGGACATCCAACGATCTCGATATCCATATTTAAGTCACGTACCATACGTTTGATCACTGCTAACTGCTGTCCGTCTTTCTGTCCAAAATATGCGTGGTCTGGTGTTACGATATTAAATAATTTATTTACGACCGTACATACGCCTCTGAAATGAATTGGACGAGTTTTTCCACAAAGTCCTTCTGTAAGTCCTGTCATGTCCACAAAAGAACAGAAATCTTTTTCATACATTTCTTCTGCTTCTGGATGGAAGATCAGGTCTACTCCTGCACTTTCACATAATGCTGCATCATGGTCTAAATCTCTTGGATATGTTGCAAGATCCTCTGTTGGTCCAAACTGCATTGGATTTACGAAAATACTTACAACGACTTTATCGTTACCTTTTCTTGCTGCATCCATCAGACTTTTGTGTCCTTCATGAAGATATCCCATCGTTGGCACGAAACCTACGCTTAGTCCTTGTTTCTTCCACTCTTTTACCTGTTCTCTGACTTCTTTGACTGTTCCTACGATTTTCATTACTAAAACTCCTTCTTCCCATTATACGTGGGAATCTATTTATATAAATTATGTCCTTTTTATTGTCTGTTTTTGATCTTAATATAATTTTTCAATGACATCATCACTGATCGCATATGTATTTTCTGGTCCAGGGAAAGTTCCTTCTTTGACTGCATTGATATAATCTTTGACTGCTCCCTGCATCACTTCTCCAACTTGTGCAAACTGTTTTACAAATTTTGGTACAAAGTTTCCATACATTGCTAACATGTCCTGATAAACTAATACCTGTCCATCACATTCAGCACTTGCTCCGATTCCGATCGTTGGAATATGTACTTTCTTTGTGATGATCGCTGCTAATTTCTCAGGAATTCCTTCTAAAACGAGCATAAATGCTCCCGCTTTCTCAACTGCCTGTGCAGCTTCGATCAGTTCTTTTGCTGCCTCTTCGCTTTTTCCCTGCACTCTGAATCCACCAAACATATTAGATGACTGCGGTGTCAGTCCAATGTGGGCACATACTGGAATCTGTGCATTCACGATTGCTTCGATCTGTGGACATACATTTTTTCCACCTTCTAATTTTACTGCTGTACAACCTGTTTCTTTCATGATTCGTCCAGCATTTGCTACCGCATCATATACAGATGTGTGATAAGATAAAAATGGCATATCGACAACGATCATAGCGTTTTTTGCCCCTCTTACAACGGCTGCTCCATGATGGATCATATCATCAACAGTTACAGGAATCGTTGAATCATATCCAAGCATAACCATTCCAAGAGAATCTCCAACCAACATCGTGTCAATTCCAGCTTCGTCAAATAATTTTGCAGTGGAATAATCATATGCTGTCAGCATTGTGATCTTTTCTCCATTATCCTTCATCTTCTGTACTGTGCTTACTGTTGTTTTCATTTTTCTTCCTCCAATACATGTTTCATGTCTGCATAAGAAATATCAGGATGTCGCATCTGCGCAAGTTTTATGATCTCTTTTGTCAGAGCACTATAAGTTTCCTTTGTCTCCTGATCCAAGGCATTCAGATGTTTCTGTACTGTTTTGATATCATGGCGTTCCACTGGGCCTGTCAGTGCATCACATGTTCCAACATCAAATATATTGTTCATGTTCGTAACTGTCAGCGGTTTCAATGCCTTCAGTGCTGCATCTTCATCAAATCCGCACTCCATAAGCAGTCTTTTGGCCTGATTGATCAGTCCGACCGCAAGATTCGATGCAAACACAGCTGCTGCATGATATTTTGGTTTATCTTCGCTTTTTAATCTCACGATGTGATTTGGACACGCAGATAACAGATCCATGATCTCTTCTATGTGTTCTTCATTTCCTTCCACACTGAATAGAGCCTGTGATAAATCTTCGTATGCAGTTTTTTTACTCTTAAATGGAAACATTGGATGAATAGAGTAACCGTACGCTCCGGTTTCTTCAATTCCAGAAAGAACAGCTGATCCTAATGATCCGCTGCAATGACAAATAAACTTTCCTTGTATCGGATAAGTTTTGACTAGTTCCCAGACTGCGGCTATTGCATCGTCTGGTACTGTTAAAAATAGAACATCACTCTTTGTTAATATTTTATCAATTGAGGTTGCAAATATCTTCTGAGTCTGTTTTTCCGTTCCACTTACCTTTGCTTGTGTACGGGTGTAACACCCTGTGACGGGTATATTGTTGTGTACAAAGTAATCATAAAGAGAGCAGCCTACTTTCCCCGCTCCGATAAATCCTACTTTCATACATATATCACCTGCTTTCCTGCGGGTGATGTTCTAAGTTAAATTGATTTGCCGGTATGATTTCTTTCAAGAATACCATCCAGATGTTAACTATAACACCCGTGTGGGGAAATAGCAAGTATAATTTTGATTGTAATGGTGTTGCATGTATGAGTCAGAAAGAACAAGAGAAGAAATATTTATAAGAATAAAGGGTGACACTCCGCATTTTTGAAAGCGTTTTTTACAAATCGCTGATCCGCGCCTGTTCCTTTGATAACTTCCTGGCTGCGAGCCAAAATGCCCGCAGCTACGGTCAAACAATCAACCACAGGGCGCTGCGAATTTGTAAAAAACGCATTCAAAAAGTGCTCATGTTGTCACCCTTTATTCTTATAAATATTTCTTCTCTTGTTCTTTCTGACTCATACAACGAAACGCTATTCAAATCACTACACAGTGTGTATGTTAAACGGTATTGGTATTTATAATAAACACTGTCTGTCACTACAAAAATTAAAAAAAGATAACACTCAACATACACACCACTTAAGTTTTCCAATCTTGTAATTATCCACACTTTAGACTTCAGGTATATGATAAAAAATAAATAAGCAACCGAAAGTGATGCATTGGAATTTTGCCATATTTTGAATAAATTCGCAGCCCAATTGGACGAATGTCTGAGCTTCAAAGACTTTGGTCTTAGACAAAACTCCAGAGCGAGTTTTCGTAGGAAATTGGGCGAATCAGCGATTTGTTCAAAATATGAGCAAAATTTCACCGCATCGCTTTCGGTTGCTTATTTATTTTTTATCATATACTCGAAATCTACAGTTGGCCAACTACAAATTTAAATTTTAAGACAACAACATTCTATCGTTTGCGAATTCTCCGCCGCTGGCTTCTTCGAATTTCTGCAATAAATCTGCTACCTTAAGCTTCTTCTTTTCTTCCCCTTTCACATCATAAATGATCTTTCCATCACTCATCATGATCAAGCGGTTTCCGATATTGATCGCATCTTTCATATTATGTGTTACCATCATTGTTGTAAGATTATCTCTGGCTACAATCTTCTCTGTGATGTCTAGTACTTTCTTCGCAGTCTTTGGATCAAGGGCTGCTGTGTGTTCGTCTAATAATAGCAGGCTTGGTTTCTTCAGTGTTGCCATAAGCAATGTCAATGCCTGTCTCTGACCTCCGGATAATAGTCCTACTTTGGATGTCATTCGATCTTCTAGTCCTAAGTCGAGCATTTGTAATTTTTCTTTAAACATTTCTTTTTCTTTTTTTGTGATTCCCCAACTTAGGCCTCTTTTCTTTCCTCTACGGTTTGCCATTGCCATGTTTTCTTCAATCTGCATACCTGCTGCCGTTCCCATCATTGGGTCCTGGAATACTCTTCCTAACATGTAGGCACGTTTGTATTCTGGAAGATCTGAGATATCCTTGCCATCTAGAATGATCGTTCCTTGATCGATCGGATAGACTCCTGCTACCATGTTGAGAGTTGTAGATTTTCCGGCCCCATTTCCTCCGATGATCGTTACGAAGTCCCCAGGATCTAAGTGAAGATTGACTCCATTTAATGCTTTTTTCTCATTGATCGTTCCTTTATTAAATGTTTTATGTACATTTTTAATTTCTAACATAACTTTGCCCCTCTTTCTATGCTGGTGTCCTGCGGTGTGAATATTTTGATTTGAGAGCAGGAATACCGAGTGCTAATGCTACGATGATCGCTGTGAATAATTTCATATCATCGGTACTTAATCCGAAATGTAAAACAAGTGAGATGATCATACGATATACCATTGCTCCTCCGATCAGTGATGCAAGGATATAAGCAAAGTTAAAACGTTTTCCAAAGATAACTTCTCCGATTACAATGGATGCAAGACCAATTACAATAGATCCTGTTCCCATTTTGATATCTCCGTATCCTTGGTTCTGGGCTACTAAAGCTCCAGATACTGAGATCAGTCCATTAGAAATCACCAATCCTAACACTTTGGATGTATCTGTATTGCCCCCTAAAGCACGTACCATAAATTCATTGTTTCCTGTTGCCCTAAGTGCACATCCGATCTCTGTTCCAAAAAACCAGTACAGAGCTGCGATCACAATGGCTCCAATAATGACTCCAACTACCAATGTTGCCAGTGTCTGATCTACTCCTAACAGATCCATTACCTTTGTAAATGCAGTGTCTTCTCCAAGTAATGAAACATTTGGCCCTCCCATAACTCTGATATTAACGGACCATAATGCGATCATTGTTAAAATACCTGCTAAGATCGCAGGGATCATAAGTTTCGTGTGCAGCCAGCCTGTAACAAGTCCTGCTAACATTCCTCCTACAAGTGCAAATAATAATGTTACAAATGGATTGACTCCCCTTGTAATAAGGATTGCACTGATACATCCACCGAGTGCAAATGTTCCATCGCAGGATAAGTCTGCGATATCTAAGATCCTAAATGTAATATAAACTCCCAGTGCCATGATTCCCCATAATGTTCCTTGGGCTAATGCACTATAAAGATTTGTAATTAATGCCATTTTCTACCTCTTTTCTAAATGCACAGAAGTGCCTCCCGCAAATCGGAAGACACTTCCTGATCTTCTTGTAATCTTACATGCAAGAAAATCTTATTTATTATTCTTTATCTGTCTTTTTCTGTGTTGTTACCATCTTAGCTTCTTTTTTTAACTTCTCTGGAATCTTAATTCCTAATGTCTTTACTGTGTCTTTATTGATGATCAGATCCGCATTTTCCTGATATTCAATTGGCATATCTTTTGGTTCAGCTTTTCCTTCTAAGATCTTTACTGCCTGCTTTGCTGTCTGCTGTCCTAACTTGTAGTAGTTAACTCCGTATGTTGCAAGTCCTCCACCTGTACACATTCCTTCTTCAGCTACGATAAATGGAATCTTAGCTTCATTTGCTACCATGGATACTGTATTGATTCCTGCTGCGATCATGTTGTCTGTTGGTGAATAGATTGCATCAACTTTACCTTTTAAGGATTCTACAACCTGACGGATCTCACTGGATTCTGATACTGTTGCATCGACTGTTGTTAATCCTAATTTCTTTGCTTCTTTCTTCGCAAGTCCTACCTGGAATTTGGAGTTTGCTTCTGCAGAACAATATAACATTGCAACTTTCTTTGCATTTGGAATTAATTCTTTTAATAGATTCATCTGTTTTGCTACTGGTGTTAAATCTGATGTTCCAGATACGTTTGTTCCTGGTTTTTTATTTGATTTCACCAGTTTGGCATCGGCTGGATCTGTAACAGCTGTTACTAAAATCGGAATATCTTTTGATTCATTGGCCATTGCCTGTGCTGCTGGTGTTGCGATCGCTAATACAAGATCGCACTTATCTGTGACAAATTGTTTGGCAATCGTCTGGCAATTTGACTGTTCATTCTGTGCGTTCTTATATTCAATCTTGATCTTGTCTCCGTCTTTATATCCAGCTTTCTCAAGACCATCCTTAAACCCTTTGTAAGATGCATCTAAAGCATCATGTTCTACTAACTGAACGACTCCGATCTTCTTCTGGTCTGAACTGTCTTTCTTGCTTGAGCAACCAACCATTGTGGATAATGCTAATGCAGCAACTAATCCTGTTGCCATGACTTTCTTTAATCTCATATTTTTCTCCTCCTTAATATCGTTCCCGATTGCATTCCTTGGCTTTAAACTTCTGAACTTTAAAGCTTCAACGCTTTTATGTACTAAATTGTAACACTATGATTGTGTGTCGTCAAGCTAATTTTATTGCTTTATATGGTACATCATATTCCATACAATCTAATATCAATTATTTTATACGCATATTTCTTTATTTCTATGCAAAAAAGGATGAAAGATTTCCCAAATTCTTTCATCCTTTTTCTTCTATCAATTTCTTCTATTGCTGTGCTTCTTCGGCTGCTTTCTTCGCATTCTCTTCTGCAACTGTACGATATTTTATTGTCAGTGTTCTGATCAGTTCTTTTAACTCATCTGTTAACTGCTCTTCTTTCACTCTCCACTCCCAGTTACCACCTACCGTAGATGGTGTGTTGATCCTTGCTTCATTTCCTAATCCAAGATAATCCTGAAGTGGGATGATCACCATATCGCTTCGACTCTCTAATGCAAGAGAAATCAAGTCTAAATGTACAGTTCCTGTTCTCTCGATCGTACTGTATTTTAAATAATGCTCTAAGAATTTCTTATCATCTTCTGATAATGTTTCGTACCATCCAACAACCGTATCATTGTCATGTGTTCCTGTGTATACAACACTATTTTCTTTGTATTTATGTGGAAGATAGATGCTGTCATCATATGCTCCAAATGCAAATTCCAGAACATTCATTCCTGGGAATCCTGTATCATCTAGAAGTTTATGCACGCTGTCTGTTAAGAATCCTAAGTTCTCTGCGATAACTTTCTTCTCACCAAGTTCTTTCTTCATTGCTTCAAAGAAATCCATTCCTGGACCTTTGACCCATTCTCCATTAACAGCTGTCTCGTCTTCTGCTGGAATCTCAAAGTATTCATCGAATCCTCTGAAATGGTCTAATCTTAAAATATCATATAACATAAAATTATGACGTAAACGTTTCATCCACCATTCGTAATCTGTTTTCTTATGATATTCCCAGTCATATACAGGATTGGACCATACCTGTCCATCTTCTGCAAATGCATCTGGAGGACATCCACCTACAACCGTTGCCTTTCCTTCTTCATCGACTTTAAATAATTCTTTGTGGTATGTAAATGCTGTTCCATCTAAGGCTACATAAAATGGAAGATCTCCTACAATCTGAATTCCTTTGTCATTCGCATATTTCTTCAGCGCAAGCCACTGTTTATGGAAATAATACTGGCAGAAGCAGAAATAACTTTCTGGGAATTTACTTTTCTTCTCGCTCATATATTCTGCATATTCCCCGATCCAGTATTCATTGTCTTTGATAAATTTCTTATAATCTTCATCTGGATGAAATCTGAAATAGGCTTTTCTTAAAAGCTTTCTGTGATCTTCTCTGATTTTCTCATAGTCAACTTTGCCCTTGTTTTCTTCCTTAATTGATTCGAGTTCTTTTTTCTTAAGAAGTCCTTCTTCCAGTAACTGTTCTAAGTCGATATAATATGCACTTCCTGCAAAACTTGAAAACGAAAGATAAGGAGAATTTCCCGCACCGATCGTTCCTAATGGAAGGATCTGCCAGTACTTCTGGCCTGCTTCTTCTAAAAAATCTACAAATTTGTATGCTTCCTTTGAAAAGCATCCAATTCCGTAATCTGATGGTAAACTAAAAATTGGCAATAATATTCCGCTTGTTTTCATTGAATGAATTCTCCTAAAATCTCCTAAAATTTTCTCACAACTCAATATAGTATATCATAAAACATACTTCTTGAACAGAAGTGCTCTTGTACTTAATTTAATTCTATCATTTATTTCTGGCTTTCTTCTGCAACAGCTTTGGCTACTGCTTTGCAGACTCTTTCATCAAATGCACCTGGAATGATATACTCTTCATTTAACTCATCATCACTGATGATACTTGCGATTGCTCTTGCTGCTGCCATCTTCATCTCTTCTGTGATCTGTCCAGCTCTTGCATCCAGAGCTCCTCTGAAGATTCCTGGGAATACTAATACGTTATTGATCTGATTAGGGAAATCGGATCTTCCTGTTGCGATAACTCTTGCTCCACCTTTCTTCGCTTCATCTGGCATGATCTCTGGTGTTGGATTTGCCATGGCAAAAATGATCGCATCGTCTGCCATAGTAGATACCATTTCGGCTGTCACGATATTTGGTGCAGAAACTCCGATAAATACATCTTTATCTTTGATGATCTCTGTTAATGTTCCAGTCTGTTTCTCTTTGTTTGTGATCTCTGCCATATCTTTCTGTGCTGGATTCATCCAGTCTTCTCCTGGACATAATGCACCTTTCTGGTCAACTAAGACAACATTTCCTGCGCCAAACTGTAATAATAGTTTACAGATAGAGATTCCAGCAGATCCTGCTCCATTGATCACAATGTTTGCATCTTCCATTTTCTTTCCGACAAATTTTAAGGCATTTAATAATCCTGCTGCTACAACGATGGCTGTTCCATGCTGATCATCATGGAATACTGGAATATCTAATTCTTCTTTTAAACGTTTTTCAATCTCAAAACATCTTGGTGCGGAAATATCTTCTAAATTGATACCACCGAAACATGGTGCGATATTCTTGACTGTTTTGATGATCTCTTCTGTATCTTTTGTATCAAGACAGATTGGGAATGCATCAATATCTGCAAATTCTTTAAATAAAAGGGCTTTTCCTTCCATAACAGGCATTGCTGCTTCTGGGCCGATATCTCCAAGTCCTAATACAGCTGTTCCGTCAGATACGACAGCTACTAAATTACCTTTTGCTGTATAACGATATACTTCTTCTTTATTATCACGGATCTTACGACAAGGTTCTGCGACTCCTGGTGTATAAGCTGTACTTAAGTCATCTCTTGTCTTTACTGTTACTTTAGAACGTACTGCGATCTTACCTTTGTTTTGTTCGTGCATTTCTAATGCCAGTTTGTTGTAATCCATTTTTTGTATCTCCTTTATGATTCTTCAGATTTTGCTTTTTTAAACAGTATACCTTATCAAACAAAGCGAGTCTAGTCCGAAGAGACAATCACAAAAAAGGAGCAGAACTTTTACTCTGCTCCTTCACAGCTTAAAATTGACAAATTGTTTCCTTTATCTGTTTAGCGGTCAATCCAAATTCCTCTTGTAAAAATTCTGCTGTTCCTACTTGTCCAAATTTTTCTTTGACACCAATTCTTTTTACTGGCACAGAAATTCCATTTTCTGCAATCACTTCTGAAACCGCACTTCCAAGTCCGCCATAAATTGAATGATTTTCAATGGTTACAATTTTGCTTTTCCCTTTTGCTTCCTTGATCAATAATTTTTCATCCAAAGGCTTAATTGTGAACATATCTATAACTTCTACAGAATATCCTTCTTTTTCTAATTCTTCAGCACAATCCAATGCCTCAGAAACTAGTTGCCCAGCTGCAATAATTAATATATCTTTTCCTTCTTTTAAAATATTTCCCTGTCCAATTTTAAAAGAGGAACCTTTTTTATATACATTTCGTACAGCCTTTCGATTACTCCTTACATAATGGATTCCTTCCATTTTCAAAAACTCTTTGATGATCCATTCCATTTGTACATCATCTGCTGGATCGCAGATAACTGCTCCTGGGATTTCTCTTATCAATGCTACATCTTCCCACGCTGTATGAGTTCCACCATTGGATGCCACACTAAATCCTGGATCTGAGCCATAAACATTGATTGTATTTCCTGCATATGCACCGGATAAAAATAACTGATCAAATACTCTTCTTGTCGCAAATGGTGCAAATGTATGCGTAAATGGTTTAAACCCTGTCAAAGATAATCCAGCTGCAACTCCCATCATATTAGCTTCTGCAATTCCACACTGAATAAAACGCTCTGGATTTGTCTTTTTAATTTTGGTAAATCCACTTGCTCCACCCAAATCAGCTTCAAGAGCTGTTATTTTGTCATCATCCTTCATAAGTTCCTGCAATGTCTCAACAACGCAATCTCTTAATTCTCTTCCTGCTTCCTGTCTGTTTTCTGCTAATTGAAACATTTTACCTGGCACCTCCCTTAATGAACTCATCTAACTCTTTGATTGCATCCTTAGTAGCTTTTTTAATCGTATCATTATTAAATTTTACGGAGTGATTTGCATCCAACTGTTCAAAATATGGGACTCCAGCTCCTTTTATGGAATCAAGAATAATACATACTGCCTGGTCTTTTACATTTTTGGCCCGGTTGATTGCTTCATCAATTGCTTCCTCGTCGTTTCCTTTTACAGTCTGTGTATAAAACCCAAATGCCTTCATTTTATTTTCGATACTAAATGGATTCATTACTTCTTTTGTTGTACCATCTAACTGTTTTTTGTTATCATCAATAATCACAACACAATGATTTAATTTATAATGCGCAATATATTGAAATGCTTCCCAGCATTGACCTTCATTTAATTCTCCATCTCCAACGATCAGGTATACATACTGATCTGTTTTATTCATTTTAAATCCCGTTGCAATTCCTGCCGCTGCAGATGTTCCTTGACCAAGTGATCCAGTTGTCATATCTACTCCTGGTGTTTTCAATCGATCTGGATGCGATGGAAGTTTAGTTCCACCATCATTTAATGTAAATAGCCATTCTCTGTCAAAAAATCCTTTTTCTGCAAGTACACTATACCACGCTGGGCCTGAATGTCCTTTGGATAATACAACCATATCTCTTTCTTCCCAATCAGGATTCTTTGCATCGTATCGAAGCTGCTTTCCATAAAGTACACTCATCAACTCTACAATTGATAAAGAACCGCCCATGTGTCCGTAACCACGTTTTTCCAACATTTCCAAAACGTCTTTACGAATCTTAGCTGATAAAAGCTTCAACTCCTCTAATTTATCCTTTTCCATATTCATAAATCCCTTTTATTTTTCAAACTCTGTTCTTAATTTGTTTTCTAACTCTGTTTTGTCCATAATATTATCTAAAATAACTACTCTTGGTAATTGTTTTACAAAATTTTCTAAGTCTTTTCCTACAACAAATAAATCTGCTGCTCCTTCTGCTGCATCTGATAATGAAGAATGTGTTACACTTACTCCTGATACTCCAATCTTTTGCAGAGTTTTTTCAACGTTCATACGAACTAACATACTTGATCCGAGTCCTGAACCACAACAACACATAATTGATTTAATCATAATAAATACCTCCTAAAATCTAATTCTTATTTTTAAGCTTCTTTTTTCTTTGGCATAATAACGTTATAAATAATTGGCAGAAGGAATAATACTACACATACCGCAAATAATCCTCCACCTTTTACAAACTGAGCAATATTTCCTAAAATAATTCCTGTAATAGAAAAATCTGCATCTGAAAATGTACAGTTTGCAAAGTTCAAAGATCCCATAACTGGCATACAAATTGCTGGCAGAAATGTAATTAGTAATCCATGCAGAAATGATCCTACTAGACATCCCTTTAATCCACCTTCTGCATTTGCAAAAACTCCTGCTGTTGCTCCACAGAAGAAATGAGGAATAACTCCTGGTAAAATAAGCGCTACTGGAATTAATGCCTTATTGATTCCTCCAAGAACAAATAATCCTACAATACCTCCTAAGAATGATACAAGAAATCCCATTAATACTGCATTTGGTGCATATGGGAATACTACCGGGCAGTCAATTGCAGGTTTAGCATTTGGAACGATCTTCTCAGCAATACCACGGAATGCTGGAACGATCTCACCGATGATCAAACGCACCCCACTTAAGATGATATATACACCACCTGCAAAACTTAATCCTTTTGTAATAGCCCATACAATCCAATGTGTTTGTGTTTCACCTTTAAAGAAAGCAGAAATTGTTGGGTCACTCATTCCATCTCTCACAACAACTGCTACAAATGTTACAACAACAAAGAAGATTGTCATTGTTAAACCAATTGCTACTGTTGTATCACGTAAGAAAGAAATTCTTTGTGGGAAATTCACATCTTCTGTAGATTTACTCTTATCTTTAAATAGCTTTCCGATCTGTGCTGAAAACCAATAACCAAATCCACCAAAATGTCCAAATCCAAGTTCATCTGTTCCCGTAATTTTTTCCATAGTAGGCTGACAAAGTGCTGGTGAAATTACCATGATCAGTCCAAGGATCAGTCCACCTGAAATCCATAACATTGGACCTGTTAGATTTCCAACATTTAAAATAATTGCTAACATTGCTGACATATATAATGTGTGATGTCCTGTTAAGAAAATGTAATGTAATCTTGAAAATCTTGCTAATACGATATTAGCGATCATTCCAATACACATAATATAAGCTGTATCACTTGCAAAATCAGCTAATCCCAACGATACGATTGCCTCATTATTTGGCACAACTCCCTGCATATTAAAAGCATAATTAAAAATCACACCAAAATCATTTAAAGACCCTGTCTGCAAAAAACTTGAACCTGCTGTCAGTACCAAGAATCCAACAATTGTTTTTACTGTTCCTTTTACAACATCTTCTACTGGTTTTTTCTGCAAAATCAAACCAAATAATGAAATCAGACCTACCAAAATCGCAGGTGTTGATAATATATTAATAATAAAACTCATCTTTTATCCTCCTTGTGTATCTCCATATAATTTCTACACTGCCCCAACAAACAAGTCATAAATTTCTTTTTCATTTGAAGCATCTAAAACTCTTTGCGTACTTTCTTTGCTTTCAAATAATTCTGACATCGCCTGTAGTACTTCCATATGCGATTCCGCATCTGTTGCAGCTAACGTAACAAGAATTCTTACATCGTATCCGTCTTCTTTAAATTTTACTGGTTCTTTTAATAGTGTAATGGCAATCTGACGTTTGATAACTCCTTGTTCTGTACTCCCATGAATCAATGCCACATTTTCACACAGCACATAATATGGTCCAAGTTTTTCTGTATTTTTTATGATCTCATCACTATATCTTGCTTCACAATATCCACCATCTACTAATGGTTGAACTGCTGTATAAATTGCTTCTTTCCAGTCTTTTACTCCTGCAAGAATTTTTATATTCTCCAATTTCAACATGTCATATATCTGCTTCATTTTTCCTCCTGTAAAAGTTCATACAATACATTTTTAACATCCAAAATTTCTTTCTGTCCCCATAATTTTTCTTCATTTTTTTGTTCTGAAAAAATTGTCATTATATCATTCAATAAACGAATGTGCGATTTTTGATCCTGAGCTGATAACATTAAAATAATTTTTGCAAATCGCTGCTTACCATCTAATGTTATAAATTCCACAGGCTTTTTAAAAATAGTCATTGATAAGCCCATGCTTTGTGCTCCATCTTCAATTTCTGAATGTGCAAGAAATACCTGTTTTGTAATAAACATATAGGGACCATATTGGTCTGTTTTATAAATAATGCTGTCTATATAAGACTGTCTGATCAATTTATTTTCTAATAATACCTCTCCAGAAACTTTTATCGCATCCTGCCATTTAAACTTATCTTTTATAATGCGAATATATGGATCCTCCAATATTTCATACAATCCCTTTTGAGGTTTTTTCTTATGTTCCACATATTGTTTCAGAGAATTTTTTGAAAATAGCTCAATCAATTCTTCTTTAAATTTTTGTAAATTATCATTTGTCATATATTTTGATGCAATTTCTGTAATGTTCGAAATACTGACATTATTTTCATGCTTATACTTCATACATCTTTGCAAAACTTTCATTCGATCATTATCTGTAAGAATCGGATGTACTAAAATCAGATCTTTTTCATTTTCAATTACGACTGTCGAAATCACTACATTATAATCATGTGCTCTCTCATATTCTCTTAATGAACACACGTCAACTACATCTGCATCTGGGACAAGTGTCTGAATCTCACCCCATATCATATTTGCAGTACTGACTCCATTGGGACATACGATCAAAATTCTTAATCTGTTTTCTTTTTCCTGTCCTGCACTGATAAATGCGCCAAAATGTAATGTTATATACGCAATTTCACCTTCCGGAATCGGAAATCCAATTTCTTTTTCCAAATATTTACAGGTTCTTGCTGTGAGTTCAAAGAGATCTCCATACTCATTTTTTATATTATCTAACATAGGATTCGCAAGCTGTACTCCATATCGATATCGATACATTGATGTCTTTAAATGAGCTGCCAGTGCCTCTGTTAACTCTCTCTCCTTTGAGAATCCAACTCCTGCAATTCGTGAAAAAGCTTTTACAAGTATCCTGGAAAGCCATTGTGATTCTTGCCCAGATTCTTCTTCCATAAAATCTACCGGTATACTCTGCATTCTTGATCCCAGTAAATGTAATGTCAGATATAATTGTTCACTTTCTTTTAAATCTGAAAATCTTCTAGATACCATTTCATACTCTTTCGTATCCATAATCTCCATTTTTTCTTTTTTCGAAAATTCAACAACATCTGTACGATTATCAATGGTTGAAAAGAACACTGCAATAGTGTATAACGTTCCTTGTACATATTGAACATCCAACGCGTTTTCAATATCTTTTAATCTGTCCAAAAATTCTTGTACTTTTTCTGGAGCGTCTAACGGAAGAATTCCTTTCTTATAAAAATCTGCAATTGAACTAAAATAAGAAAAATAAATACTTCTTTTTCGTACAAGATCACCCTTAATGTGATACCCTTTTCCATTTTCGTAAATCAGCTGCAGCTGATATTCAGAAATGATTCTTCCTGCCTCTTTCACATCGCTTATCGTTGTATTTCTACTCACCTGACAAAAATCCATAAAATCATCAAGAAACAAATTTCTATTTCTTTGCAAAATAGAACATATAATGATCTTTACTCGTTCTGTTGGTGTAAACACATAAGCAAGTTCAGATGGTATCATCTTTAATCCTGCACGAATCATTGCTTTTTGTTCATCGTCAATTCGTATTCCCTTTTTTCGCTCAACGACTAATTCTGACAGATGTTGTGCCTCCATCCATTCATTGATCTTGCGTATATCATAATAAACACTACGCTTAGAAATATTCATTTCTTCTGCAAGTTGTGTGATCGATGTATAGCCATCTTGATATAATAAATATTTCAACATCTCATGACATCTTACATCTAAGTTATATACGATTGACATGTTCTTACCTCCTTTTGCTTTCCATATATTTATCATACCGAATCAACTCTTAAAATAAAAGTCCAAGAAATGTACAAAGAAAAAGCACAAATCTGCAGAATGTACACAGTGCAAAATTTGTACAAAACTACTCATGTTTGTGCATTTATCGTTTAGATGGATCCTGTACTTTTATTATTTTTATGCTTAAACATAAAAAAAGAAGAATGCATAACATTCTTCTTAATAAAAGAGCGGGTGATGGGAATCGAACCCACGTGATCAGCTTGGAAGGCTGGAGTTCTACCATTGAACTACACCCGCATACAATGCCCAGAGCCGGAATCGAACCAGCGACACGAGGATTTTCAGTCCTCTGCTCTACCGACTGAGCTATCTGGGCAGTTAAATTGTTGTCTCATTTCTGCGACTTCTATACTTTATCATATTCCTCGACTCTTGGCAAGCTTTTTTTTCAAAAAATTTTATTTATCAGCCAGATTCCTGTTTTTGTCTTAAAAATCTTGCCTTTTACGGACTCAATTGTCTCTCTAGAACTTTGTTCTTCTGCAAGATTTACTAAAAAATCTGCTTCTACAAGAATCTGATAATCAATACCGTCAATCTGATCATATGTATGGTGATGTCCGATCAAATAGCAGACTCTGTCTGTTTTTGCTTTGTCATATTGTAAGTCTTCCAGCATCTGCTGTGCAACTGCCGGTCCTTCAACCTCTTGGTATTTTCCTGCACTACTGTTGTATTTTTCTTCGCTTATTTTGATACCGATATCATGTGTTAATGCAGCCACTTCCAGGATGTCTAAAATTTCCTTATCTAATCCTTCCTGTTCTCCGATCAGCTTTGCATACGCGTGTACTTTCAAGAAATGCTGGATTCTCTTTGGCTGACCTTGATAGTAATCGATCATTGCTGTTGTCACTTTATTTATATCCATCTGTTAACTCTCCTTTAGTATTTTTTGAAAAAGCTGAATAATCTTTTCTTATTTAAAATCTTAATTGCTTTGTCTGCATCTTCTTCTCTTAATCCACCTGTACAAAAATCTGTCTTGACCAGATGTTTGTCAAATCCGTGTCTATGCCATTCATATGCACCATCATCTAATATGACAAAACCTTCAATCTTCTCTTCACACTTATCCAGCCAATCTTTGATCTCATCTTCTCTTCTTCCACTGCTTAGGTATTCTGTCTTATCTATGATCTTTAGGTCGTATTTCGCTAAGATGTCAACTAGAATCTGACACCAGTCCTGCACAGCATCACTGTGTTCTGCCCATCCGTATCTCCAGGATGATGATAATACGATCTTTGCTCCTGTTGCATCTACGATTGTTTTTAAATTCTTAATGTTATCCTCATCTACAGAAATCAGCTGATCATCTTCGCATTTCTCGAATAATTGCTGTGAATTCAATACTCCGTCTACGTCTAAAAAAATAACTTTCATGCCTTTGTTCCTCCTTTACCTTCACGGTAGTCAGACATGGTCTTTGATGAGTATTATACTCTCTTTTTTTTTAAACGTAAATGTATTTTAAGGTTTTTAATACCTTGTACATAAAATCCTTTTTTTTGTAAATACTATACTAGAATTCTTTACATTTCACATCAAGGAGGTTTGATTTTATTATGGGAAATAAATGTTTGGATTGTACAGCTTTAACGCTTACGATCATTGGTGCTATAAATTGGGGATTGATCGGATTCTTCCGATTTGATCTTGTTGCATTCTTGTTTGGAGATATGAGCTGGCTGTCACGAGTTGTGTATGCACTTGTTGGATTATGTGGATTGTATATGTTGGCATTTTACCGGCATTGTGGACGTGATATATAAAAGTTTCTTCTTATTAATTATACACGGAAAGAAAGGCCAGGCTATGGCATACGCCATAATCTGACCTTTTATAAATGGTGAATATACATTAAGTATAGAAACAAGCTATTTTAAAAATAGATATTTATTTACTGTGCATCCTTGATCTTCTTGATCTCTTCGATCATAACAGGAAGCACTTTCATAACGTCTCCAACGATTCCTACATTGGCTACGTCAAAGATTGGTGCGTCTTCATCTTTGTTGATTGCTACAATGTATCCAGAATTCATGATTCCTGATACGTGCTGTGTAGCTCCAGAGATTCCGCATGCAATATATAATTTTGGTGCAACGATCTTTCCAGACTGTCCAACCTGATGAATCTTTGATACCCATCCGTCTTCAATGGCTGGTCTTGTTGCTCCTACAACTCCTCCTAAGAGTTTTGCAAGATCGTCAACTAATGCGAAGTTTTCTTTGCTTCCCATTCCACGTCCACCAGATACGATAACTTCTGCTTCTTCCAGGTTGATCGTCTCTGCGATTTCTTTTACACTTTCTGTGATCTTTGCTTTGATCACATCATCAGCTACTTTTACTTCTTTGGCTACAACTTCACCCTCAGTTGGGTCTTCCACTTTCTGGAATGCTCCGGAACGTAATGTTGCTATCTGTGGTGTTGTCTTGATCTTTACATCTTCCAATACAGTTCCACCATAAAGTGGGCATGTATAGATAACTTCTCCATCTTCTGCTTTGATATCTAATACATCGGATGCACATCCTGTGTTACATTTTGCTGCAACAACTGGTGCGATATCTTTTCCATCCTGTGTTCCACCTACAAATACAGCTTCTGGATTTTCTTCTTTTACTAATTCTACTAAAACCTGAGCATATGCATCGAGATTAAACTCTTTGTAATCTTCGCTGTCGACACAGATGACCTGATCGGCTCCGGCCTTTGCTACTTCTTTTGCTGCATCTGCTACTCCACCTCCAATAACAACTGCCGTAACTTTATCGGCAAGTTTCTTGGCTGGAGATAACATTTCCAATCCAACTTTGACTGGATTTCCTTCTGCAGTTTCTACATATACCATGATATTCTTACATTCTGCCATGTCCTTTGTTCTCCCTTCCTAGAATACTTTGGCATCTGCCATCATAGCGACTGCTTTCATTGCTGAATCTTCTGGTGTTTCTTCCTGAATCTTGATTCCGGCTTCTTTCTTCGCTGGTTCATATAATTTAACGATCTGAACCTTTGCATTAGATTCTCCGACTTTTTCTTTTTCAAGATCAGCAAGATCAGCTTCTTTAATATCGCCGATTGGTTTCTTTCTTGCTGCCATTTTATTCTTGATCGTTGGGTAACGTGGGTCATATTCTGGTTTTGTGACTGTTACGACACATGGTGCAGAAGCTTCTACTGTACGGTATCCTTCTTCTGTTTCCTGTTTTGCTGTCACTTTATCGCCATCTAAAGCGATTTCTGTAATATTTGTGATCACACTTGTTCCAAGTTCTTCAGCTAACATTAAGCCACCCTGTCCAAGTGCGGCATCTGTTGCTTCTTTTCCACAGAATACAAGATCAAATTTCTGACCATTGTCCGCTTCTAATTTTGCGATCACATTTTTTAGGATATTTGCGATTCCTGTTGTGTCAGATCCTTTGAATGCATCATCACTTACTAAAAATGCATGATCTGCACCAACTGCAAGACAGTTTTTCAGAGAGTTCTTTGCACTATCTTCTCCGACACATACAACTGTTACTTCTCCTTCAGAGGATTCTTTTAATCGTGCTGCCATTTCGAGAGCATAGGTGTCAAATGCATTTACAACAGGTGTTACGTTTGCTAAATCCGGTGTTCCTTCTGCATTTAAATGGATTTCTACAGAATCATCCGGAACCTGTTTGATACATACTAAAATGTTCATAGTCTTACTCCTTCTTATGTTCTATCTTCCGATTGTATTATTTGCTACGACGATTCTCTGAATTTCGTTACTTCCTTCGAAAATCTGGAAGATCTTAGCATCTCTTAATAATTTTTCAACTGGATATTCTCTGCTGTATCCATATCCACCGAACATCTGGATTGCTTCAGAAGCTACTTCCATTGCGATATCAGATGCATAGCATTTTGCGATCGCTGCTTCTTTGGAATGTGGTAATCCCATATCCATCTTTGTTAAAGCATGTGCAACCATCTGACGAGCTGTTTCTGTTTTGATTTCCATATCAGCTACTTTAAACTGCATTGCCTGATTTTTGATGACTGGTTTACCAAACTGAACTCTTTCTTTGGCATATGCAATACCTTCATTGATACCACGCTGTGCGATACCTGTTGCAACACATCCCATCCAAGCTCTTGCCTGGTCTAATGTCTTCATTGCGATTGAGAATCCTCTTCCTTCTTCTCCAACTAAGTTTGCAGCTGGAATACGACAGTCTTCTAATACAACATCACATGTGTTTGATGTACGGATACCCATTTTATTTTCTTCATTACCTGTGCTTAATCCTGGTGTTCCAGCATCAACTAAGAACATAGAGATTCCTTTGACACCTTTTGTTTTATCTGTCATAGCTGTGATACAGTAGAAAGAAGCGATTCCTCCATTTGTAATGAAGCATTTTCTTCCATTTAATACCCACTCATCTCCGTCTTTGACAGCTGTTGTTGTTCCTGCACTGGCATCAGATCCTGCTCCTGGTTCTGTTAAACAGAAAGCTCCAAATCCACCATCAATGATCTTCTGGCATACATGTTTTTTCTGTTCTTCATTTCCTGCGATCAGTACTGGTTTTGTTCCTAATCCACTGGCAGAAATTGTTGTTGCAAATCCTGCATCTGCGATAGCCATTTCTTCGATCAGTGCCGCAACGTCTACTCTTGATAATCCTGGTCCACCGTATTCTTCTGGTACTTCTAATGAATGTAACTGCATTTCAATGGCTTTGTCATAAATTTCTTTTGGCCATTCTCCACTGACGTCGTATGCTTTACACTGTTCTTTTACTTCGTTTTCACAGAACTCGTGTACATCCTGTAATAAGTCTTTTGCTTCCTCTGAAATTAAATATGCCATCTTGATATCCTCCTAAAATAACCTTAAAAAAGCTTTGTATATGTTTTATGTTACTTGTTTATGTTTGATTGATCGTTTCCTATTAAAATTATAATTTGTAGCAGATCTTACCTGGATTTAAGATCATATTTGGATCAAAGACTTCTTTAACACCTTCCATGATCCTCATCTGAACTGGTCCGAGAGACTCTGCTAGGTAGTCCATCTTTCCATGTCCGATTCCATGTTCTCCAGAGATCATTCCACCGAATTCTGTTGCTTTTGCATATACTTTATCCATAAAGACTGCAACCTGTTTCTTAAACTCTCCTTCTTCCATGTCATTACTGCATGTATAGATATGTAAGTTACCGTCTCCAGCATGTCCAAAGCTCTTCACTCTGAAATCAGCTTCTGCTTCTAATGATTTTGTATATGTCAGGAATTCTGCAATCTTATTTGTTGGAACTACAACATCACATTCATCTAACAGTACAGTATCTGCTTCAATTGCCTCAAGTAATGCTCCGCGGACAGCCCATGCATCTTTCTTTAAGGCTGGTGTATCAGCAACTAATACATCAATTGCTCCTGCTTCTAATACTACTTCAGATGCCTGTTCAATGATATCTTCCAGTTGTTCTTCAGAATTTCCATCAAATGTTGCTAATAAATATGCTCCAATCTCTGTTCCTTCTAATTCTTTTGGATATACCTGTTTTCCTAAGAACTTCTCAGTATCCATAACAACTTCTTTTTCCATAAATTCCAGAGCCTGTGGTGCCAGATGATGCATAAAGAACTGTGGTACTGTTGCAATACAATCCTCTAAGTTTTCATAAGGAATGATCAGACTGATCACTGATTTTGGTGCTGGAATTACTTTTAATGTAAGTTCTGTGATAATACCCAAAGTACCTTCAGAACCAATCATTAAGTTTAATAAGCTGTATCCTGAACTTGTCTTTGATACAGTAGCTCCAAGTTTTACAATCTCACCTGTTGGTAATACAACTGTCATGGCACGTACATAATCTCTTGTACATCCGTACTTAACAGCTCTCATACCACCAGCGTTGGTTGCTACGTTTCCACCGACTGTTGCGAATTTCTCACCTGGATCTGGTGGATATAATAATCCTTGTTTTTCTGCATCCTGTGCAAGATCATTTAAAAGAACTCCTGATTGAATCTTCACTACAAAGTTTTCTTTGTCATATCCAAGGATCTTGTTCATCTTTGTAAGAGAAATCATAACACCGCCACCGATACTTACGGCTCCTCCTACTAATCCTGTTCTTGCACCACTTGGTGTTACAGGAACCTTGTTTTCATTACAAAGTTTAACGACAGCTGCAACTTCTTCTGTTGATGTTGCTTCTACTAAAACTTCTGGTCTAGCTTTTCCGTAGATTGCCATCTCATCATGGGTGAAATCCTCATTGATTTCATCACCCACTAAGACACGTTTTGGAGCGATCTCTTTGAATTTCTCGATCATCTCTGGTGTCACTTTGTTATACTGATACTCACTCATTTATCTTCCTCCTTAAAAGTTTATAGCTTTTTAATATCTTTTATCTTTATCATTTTCAGATCAATTTGACTCCAAAGTAGCAAACTAATCCATAGATGATAACGAATAATACGAAATATTTGATAACCTTTGTTAAGATTTCACTTTCTTTTCCTACCGTTGCTGTTGCCGCTGTCGCTACTGCGATACTCTGTGGAGAAATAATCTTTCCTGCGGTACTACCAACTGTATTTGCAGCTACCAACCAGATCTGGTTGATATTTAATTCTGCTCCTGTACTTGCCTGTAACTTGGAGAATAGTACGCTGCTCGATGTAGAACTTCCTGTTACGAATGTTCCGATAGATCCAATCAGTGGTGCAACTAATGGATAAAAGCTTCCTGTTACACGTACGATAAAATCTGCGATAGACTGTGTCATTCCGCTGTATCCCATGATCTTAGCTGTCGCAAGCACTGCCATGATCGTAATGATCGTCTTAAACATCTGAATCACTGTCTTGCCTAAAACAACAAAGATCTCACCAACTGGACATCCCTGAATCAGTCCTCCAATAAATGCTGCGATCAAGATCAGCACTCCTGGTGTTGATACCCATGTAAATGTATATGGGCTTGCTCCCTCTCCACTATAAATTGGTACATTTGATTTGATCGCTGATAGTGGATCATGAATCGCTGGTACTAATGTTGAAGTCAGAAGTAAGAACAGTAATACAAGAATGAATGGACTCCATGCAACAAATGCATCTTTTACTGTCATCGTAGTATCATCATTATCTTCGATTTCTACATCAAATTTACTTGCCTTACCTTTCAGCATTACTTTTGCAAGGATGATCGTTACTGCCATACTGCATACAGATCCGATAACTGCTGGAAGTTCAGCTCCTACAAATTTCGCTGTCAGATATTGTGGTACTAAGAATGAAAGACCTGACATCAATGTAATAAATAAAATTTCTTTATAATCACCGATTCCTTTAGCTCCTTCATGTTTTCCTGTGATGAAAACAGTAAGGAAAGGAACGAGAATTACCATGATCGCAAGTTGTAATACAACATAAGACGCTGTCATATGTGGACTAAATCCTGTTACATTTGCTGCTGTAACCGTTGGAATTCCGATGGATCCAAATGCTACTGGTGTCGTATTGGCTACCAGGCAAACAGTTGCTGCAAAGATTGGTTCAAATCCTAATCCGCAAAGGATTCCTGCTGGAATTGCTACAGCTGTTCCGAATCCTGCCATACCTTCCATAAATCCTCCAAATCCCCATGCGATGATCAGCACAAGAACTCGTTTATCTCTTGATACAGAAGTAAGCATTTTTTTAATAAGTTCCATGTTTTTTGTATGTACGACCAAGTTGTAAGTAAACACTGCTGCCACGATAACCAAACAGATTGGCCAGATTGCCATTGCAAATCCTTCTAACCCTCCTGTGAGGACATCAATAATTTTCTGCTTCCATAAAAAAAGTGCTTCAATGACTGTAATGATCAAAGCGATCGGACAGGCTACATGTCCTGCCATCTTTAATCCGCTTAATGCAATGATCAGCCAGATGATAGGAAGCATCGCTAATAAAAAGTGAATGAACATCTTAAGTTCTCTCCTTTCTTTTCAAATATGAGCGGGTTCCGATATCCTATTTTTCAGCGTATACGCGACATAGTAAGATTGGTCCTACCAGTTACTGTACTTATATGGTAGGACCAATCCGACAAAAAGTCAAGGGATTTTTTTTGCAAAACGATTTATTCTCTCCTGTTTTTCTTTTCTTTTTTGTAGAAATTGCACAAAAAAAGCAGTATTTTTACAAACATACTACATTCAATCCAACCATTTTAAGCCATTTGTATAAATACTGTTTTTTATTTATTTGTTAATTTTTCATCAATTTCCACAAATTTCAGTTTTGTACATGATTTTTTACAGATTTCTCTCTATTCTAAATTTTTTCAAACCTTTCTCCATAAATATGCCGATAATATAACTGCAATATAGTCTGTTAATGCCTGTCCATAGATGACTCCGTGAAGACCTGCAATCGCATTTAGTATGTAAAGCATTGGAATTAATAGCACTCCCTGTCTTAGCACAGAAAGTATGGTTGCTGACAATGCTCTTCCAACCGACTGCATGCAGTTCATATTGACAAATAGTAATCCAATCACTGGGCCTGAGATCATATAGCCGATCAGCATCAAAATTCCATAGTTGATAACTTCTGAATCACTAATAAAGATCACAATGATCTGTGTTCTGAATATAAAATAAAGGAGTGTTGCTATGATTCCGACGATGAGACAACATTTTTTTGTATAGCTTTCAACCTCACGAAATCTCTTGATATCTCCAGATCCAAAATTATATCCAAGAAGTGGCTGAACTCCATTTGCAAGTCCCATTTGTAGGAATGTAATGAACATATTTGCTTTAAATACGATTCCAATTGCTGCGACTGGGACATTTCCATAAACTACAAGAATCTGATTTAAAACAATCGTTGACACACTCATTAAAACAGAAAAAATCGCTGTTGGAAATCCACTGCTGCAAACACTTGTTAAAATTTTATTATTCCATTTAAAATATCTTGGATGAATAGAAAAATAGTTGCTTTTCTTTATGAAATACCATACATAGTATAAACTTGCCAAGATATTTCCGATCGTAGTTGCGATTGCGGCTCCTGCTGCTCCCATGTGAAGTCCAATGATCATAATTGGATCCAAAACGATATTTACGATTGTTCCGATCATTGCTTCTTTACTAGCACCTTCAGATCTTACGACAAAACTTGCTGCTGACCAGATGATAAATGGTGCTCCATAGGAAATGTGAAATAGATATCCATAGGCAAGATCATATGTCTGATTATTGGCTCCAAAAATCTGGAGAATTGGTTTTGAAAATATCAACAGGATTACTGCAAAGAAGATTCCAACAATGAACGATGCATAAGTAATAAATGATGAAACATTTTTCATACGCTTCTCATTCTTTTCTCCCATGGCGATCGATGCTGCTGCACTTCCTCCCATTCCAAACATATTTGCAAATGCCATGAATAAGATAAAGATTGGATTGGTCAGGCTGACAGCTGCAACTTGTAGCGGATCTCCTGTTTGTCCTACAAAGAAAGTATCTGCCATATTATAAACTACCGTGACCAGACTACTGATCACACTTGGAATTGCCATGGTCGCTACTGCTTTTGATACTTTCATATAACTCATTAATTCGTTTTCGTTCATTTGATGTCTGATCCTTTTTTATGTGTCTGGTGCAAATCTTTGTAGACAGTTTGATATTCTATTGATGATCTTTCCTGTTTCCATTTTGATTCCTTTTTATGGTAAAGATTTAAGTTTCCTTCCACCTTTAAAATACTTAGATTCCTAAGTATTTTATTGAGAACCTGATTGAATATCAATGATAGTTCAATAATTGAAGAAAACAAAATAGGAATTGTCTGAATTGACAATTCCTATTTTGTTGATTACTCTTCTTTTATTTGATCATAAATTTCTTCTTTTGTTGCTTCTGGATTAGCTTTTATTGCTTTGTATATTGGATTGATCTTTTCTATATCTTCTACAAGATCATCTGCTATTTTTTCTTTTGAATCTCCTCTTTGTATCTTTTTCTGCACTAAAATAATTAGCTGCAATATTGCACCCTCTTCTCTTCCAAGATATTTTGCACTTGCCAATTGACTTACCCTGTCACTTTCTGCCATCTCTTCTCTCAAATACAGATATCTCTCAATTTCATCCTGACTCATTTTAATCATTTCATCCATTGCCCTTTCCATATATTGATTACCTTCAGATTCTATCTCCATCTCTTCCCATGTATTCGCTGCGATTAATTTTGCCCAACGATATAATGACTGCTTTTTAGCTTTTCCTTTAGCCTGTCCTAATTTCTTTAATTCTATCACATGAAACTCCATTTTTCTACTATACAACTCATTTGTTTCCTCGTCCATTAAACATATTTTATGATAATATCCTGGACTCTTCATTTGATTAAAATCTAATATTCCAATATGTATACATGGTGGAAGTTCTCCATATTCTTGTCCTTTTTTAAACCCTTCTGTAAACATTCTACAATTATAAAACAAACTTCGTTCTTCCCAATCACCCTGATATGTATTTTGCATTTCTATGTTAATCTTTCGATTTCCATTCAACGTAAGTTTTATATCTAAAATTCCTTCCTTTTCTCGACTTTCTTCTCCGCTTGTAATTGGATCAACGATTTCTATATCTTTAATCTGTTTCTCTTTTAAATGCAATAATGCCATCAAAAATCCTTTTACAATATCTTTGTTTTTAAAGATCTTTTGAAATGCATAATTATTCGTCAATCGAATATTCAATTCTTCATCGCTTGCTGCTCTTCTTCTTAATTCTTGTTCTTCATAATCTCTGAGTATTAACTCTTTCATATAGCTCACCTCTCTGTATTTATTTTCCTTTTATTGTAAATAATTGTAATTTAATTATACTGAATTTCCTTTTTTTGTCAATTCATTTTTGGTATTTCTCAAAAAATATGCTACTATAATATAAATGCAAATAAAAAAACAAAACGAGGTGTATACAAATCATGGAAGCTTATGAACGATTATTAAATTATGTAACAATCCTTACTCCAAGTAACGAAAATAGCAATACCGTTCCTTCCTCTGGCTGTCAGTTTAACTTAGCCAGAGTCTTAGAAAAAGAAATGAAGGAACTTGGGCTTTGTGATGTATTTCTAGATGATAACTGTTATCTATATGGAAAACTTCCTGCAACTCCTGGTTATGAGGATTGCCCTGCAATTGGATTTATTGCTCATATGGATACGGTTTCTGATTTCTGTGGTCATCAAATCCATCCAATCCTTACAAAACATTATAATGGAGAAGCCTTGGCTCTTGGAAATAGCGGATTAGTTCTTGATCCTAAGGTTTTTCCTCATCTTTCTTCCTTAAAAGGACATACTTTGATCACATCAGATGGAACAACTATTTTAGGTGCTGATGATAAAGCTGGGATAGCTGAGATTCTTACGATGGTAGAGCGTTTTGCAGGCGAAAATATTCCTCATGGACCGATCAGTATTGCCTTTACACCAGATGAAGAAATCGGAAGTGGAGCCGCATATTTTGATTTAGAACGCTTTGGTGCAAAATTTGCTTATACATTAGACGGTGATACAGAAGGTGAGATTCAGTTTGAAAATTTTAATGCTTGCAAAGCTGATTTTGAAATTGAAGGATTTAATGTACATCCTGGTTCTTCTAAAGATATCATGATCAATGCTTCTCTTGTTGCTATGGAAATCAATGCTTGTCTTCCTTCAATGGAAACACCTCGAAATACCGAAAATTATGAAGGATTTTACCATCTGATCGATATGTCTGGCGATGTGAGTCACGCGACATTGCATTATATTGTGAGAGATCATGATCCTAATCTTTTTGAAGCGAAAAAAGAAACTTTACGTTTGATCACAAAGAATATGAATGAAAAGTGGGGAGATGGATGTGTTTCTCTTACGATCACTGATCAATATAAGAACATGGCAGAAATCATCAAAGATTGCCCTCATTTAATTGAAAACACAAAAAAAGCCTGCGAGATGGCAGGCGTTACTCCTTTGGTTCTTCCAATCCGTGGAGGTACAGATGGCTGTCAGTTAAGTTTTCGTGGACTTCCTTGTCCAAATCTTGGAACTGGTGGTCATGCTTATCATGGACCTTATGAACATATTACGGTGGAAGGGATGAATCATTGTGTTGATATTATTGTTAAATTAATTTGTTTATATTCTAAAGTTCATTGAATATGTAAGTGTAAGGAGTATCTGGGCAGAACACGCATTTTATTCAGCAACATACACCAAAGAGTCTTTGGTATATAACCGATACTTTATATTACGATACTCGCCCTGCTTCCATATTTATTACTTTGTCTGCGATTCCCATGGTGGATTCTCTGTGGGATACTAGTACTATTGTTTTTCCTGTGCTTTCTTGTTCTAGTGATTTTAGGATGATTCCTTCGTTTAATGAATCCAGGTTGCTTGTTGGTTCGTCTAGTAGCAGCATTGGGGCGTCGTGTAGGAAGGCTCTGGCGATTCCGATTCGTTGTTTTTCTCCGCCTGACAGGGTGTCCCCTAGTTCTCCTACTTCGGTGTCGTATCCGTTTGGAAGGGATGTGATCATTTCGTGGATGGAGGCTTTTTTGGCAGCTTGTATGATTTCTTCTCTGCTTGCTCCTGGTTTTCCGATCGCAATGTTGTTTGCAATGGAGTCGTGAAAGAGTTCGGTTTCTTGTGTCACGTAGGATTGTGTATTTCTTAAGGTTTTGGTTGGGATTTCTTTGATATTTTGGTCTGATATCATGACTTTTCCTTGATCTACATCCCAGAATCGCATTAATAATTTTAATAACGTTGATTTTCCGCAACCGCTTTTTCCGTAGATTCCTATAACTTTTCCTTGTTCCATATTGATATTACAATCCTTTAGGATCACTTCTTTATCGTAAGAGAAAGTAACATTGCAAACAGATGCTCCTTCAAAATCAAATGACTGTTCCCCTTCTAGTTCTTCTACCATTGGAGTTTCTTCTAGCAAAGACAGGACTCGCTCACCACTTGCCAATGTCTGATTCAGATTATTTGACAAGCTCGATAATGCTGTAACTGGACCAAAGGATCCCATCATTGCGATCGTTGCTAGGATCATCTGGTCAAATGTTACATTTCCTTTTTGATAGAGATGAAACATTAAAAAGAACATTCCAAAAGAGCATGTAAGGATCACAAGATTCGTGATTGCTCTTTGCATCGCTTCCATACGATTTAAGTCTTTTTGCAAAATTCCTAATTCGATGGATTTTTGACTCATCTGCTCTTTTCTTTTTTCTCCCTGGCCGTATTGGATCGTCTCGTCAATTCCTCGCAGTGATTCTAGAACAAAACTATTTAAGCTTCCAAATCCAGAGCGAAATTCCATTCCTTTTTGTCCGCCATTTTTTCCATTCCAAAGAGGGATCACACATCCTACCAGTAAATAAGCACATAACGCAAAGATTCCTGCATATACATGGAAATTTCCGATAAAAATGATCATGATCAAAGATGTTAAGATTGCGATCATAATCGGAGATATCGTATGTGCATAAAATACTTCTAACAATTCGATATCTGTTGTTATGATAGATATCAGATTTCCTTTTTCTTTTCCTTCTAATTTTGCTGGACAAAGTTTCCTGAGGGCTGCAAATACTTTATGTCGGATGATCGCTAATAATTTAAATGCAATAAAATGATTACAATACTGCTCTGCATAATGAAGTATTCCTCGCATGACGGCTAAAATCACTAATGCGATCAGATAGTTTTTGATCTTAACTCCTTTCATTGCTAATAACAAGCCTTTTCCTGCTGTAATCGTCAAAAATATCGCACATAAATAACCCAATATTCCTAGTAGTACTGCTGCTGTCATAATATGGGCCAGCGGTTTTACAAGGCCGATCATTTTCCCCATGATCTTTATTGAACTTCTTCTTTTTATTGTTGTATTTTCCATCTTACACCGCCTTTTCTTGTAAATGCTCATGATCTGGCTTCTTTTGTGCATAGGATTCAAGTTCTTTCTGTTTCACAAATAAATTCCTGTATACACCTTGTCGCTTCATCAACTGCTCGTGTGTTCCTTCTTCTTTTACGATTCCATCCTGCATCATATAAATACAGTCAGACTCTACAACATTTGATAATCTGTGTGAGATGAACAAGATCATTTTTATTTTAGATAATTCCCGGATCACATCCATGATCATCTCTTCACTTTCCATATCAATGTTCGATGTTGCCTCATCAAATATATAGATCGGTGTATCAAAAAGAAGTGCCCTTGCAAGGGCAAGTCTTTGTCTTTGACCTCCGGAAAGATTTTCCCCACGTTCTGATAAGATTGTATCTAATCCATCTTGTTCCTTTAAAAATCCTAATAAATTGACTTTTTTAAGAACTGCCTCTAACTCTGCTTTCGTGGCATCTGGCTTCGCCATTTTTAGATTTTCTTCCACAGTTCCTGCGAATAAATAGCTGTTATGTGTAATCTTTGTCATAGAAGACATCAAGTTTTCTTCCTTAATCTTAGAAAGATCCACACCTGACACCTTGATTTTGCCATGATATCCACAATTTCTTCCTGTTAAGATTGAGGCCAATGTGCTTTTCCCACATCCAGATTCACCAACAAAGGAAATAAAACCGTTTGCTGGAAATCTCATAGAAATTCCTTTTAAGATCTCTCGATCTTTTTCATATGCAAAATGAAGGTCTTTAATTTCTATTTCAATTTCTTTGTTCGGGAATTCCAAATTTCCTTTTTCTCCTTCTTTAAGATCTAATAAATGAAAGATCTTATCACTTGCTGCCATTCCATTCATTGCGATATGGAAAAATGAACCTAGTAATCTTAATGGAATAAAAAATTCAGATGCTAATAACAAAATGATCAGGGTTCCACCAACTGTGATATTTCCCGCAATAAACTGATGGATCGCTGTGATCATCCCAACTGCTGCACCTCCATAAGCTACGATATCCATCATACTGGTAGAATTTAACTGCATCGTCAAAACCTTCATCGTGATCTTACGAAAATTTTGAGCCTCCATATCCATCTCTTTTGCTTTTTGTTCATCTGCCTGATAAATCTTAAGCGTTGTCATTCCCTGGAGATTTTCTAAAAAGCTGTCTCCAAGTGTTGTATATAGTCCCCAGTATTTATTTAATAGCTTCTTTGCAATCTTCTGAACTGCAACGATTGAAATTGGGATCAATGGAACACAGATTAAAAGTACAAGACTTGCCTTTAAATTTACAAAAGACAATACACCAAACAACGTAAGTGGTGCTAAGATACTATAAAATAGCTGTGGAAGATATTTTCCAAAATAAATTTCTAACTGTTCCACTCCTTCTGTACTCATCTGTACCACTTCTGACGTAGAAACATGTTCACGATAAGATGCTCCAAAACTTAATAATTTCTCATAAATCTTCTCGCGTAAGATTCTCTTTACGTCAACACTCGCAGCAAATGATGCTCTTGTTGCCATCTGATCACATACAAATCGAACGATCACTGCCATGATCAATGTCAGACATGTATACATTATTTTATTTTGTGTAATATTATGTGAAATGACTTGATCTACCATTGTTCCAATGGCAAAAATCGCTGCAATCTGTAAAAGCAACGCGATCCACTGCCACAAAACCATTTGCACAATATATTTTTTTGTATGTGACAGTAATCTTACCAGTCTTGTTTTAATCATGTGTGATTTCCTTTCCTTGTGTTTCACTTACTGTTCCAACTCTGAATCCAAAATATAAAATATGAAAGATCCATACGATTGCTAAAATCAGCCTCCCGATCAGAACATCTTTCATCATAAAAAATCCGATCGCCATCAGAATCGTTACGGTTATGAAGATCGAAGTTTTTGTTTTCTTTGTCATCTCTTTGTTTGTTGCAAAACTTTCTAAATGTTTCTTATATAATCTTGTTCCTAAAAACCATCTATGTAATCTCTTTGAACCCTTGGCAAAACAAAAAACTGTTGCCATATAAAATGGTACCGTTGGCAGGATTGGCAGAACAACACCGATGGTTCCTAAAATTAAACACAAAAATCCTGCTATCATCCATAAAAAGCGGATCGGATTTTTTCCCATATTTCATCTCCTTTTACTCAATGATCTTCCATTATACTGTCAGAACAAACTTCTGACCATCAATATCTGCTACATTTAATTTCACGTCATAAAGTTCACTAATACTTTCTGTTGTAATCACCTCATTGGGATCACCTAGAACTAATACTTTTCCATCCTTTAATCCAATAATTTCATCTGAAAAATGGATGGCTTGATTGATCTCATGTAATACCATCACGATCGTAATCTGATAATCCCTATTTAACTTCTGGACTAATCGAAGAATATCTAGCTGATATCTGATATCAAGATAGGTTGTCGGTTCATCTAAAAATAAAATCTTTGTATTTTGTGCTAATGCCATCGCGATAAAAACTCTTTGCCTTTGTCCACCAGAAAGCTTTGATATCTCACGATTTCTAAATTCATCAAGTCCTGTAACCTTGATTGCATGATCAATGAGTCTCTCATCTTCCTCACTTTTTCCACCCATCAATTTCATATAAGGTGTTCTTCCATAAGAGACCAATCTCTCCACTGTGATGTCATCTGCTGCCTGATTATACTGATGAACGATTGATACTTTTCTTGCAAATTCACTTAACTTTAGATTTCTGATATTTTTTCCATGAAGAAATACTTTCCCTTGGTTTGGGGTTAAATTCTTTGTCATTAAAGAAAATAACGTTGATTTTCCACATCCATTGGCTCCCATGATCGTTGTGATCTTTCCTTCTTTGATCATCAATGAAATGTCTTTTAGTATTTTATTATTACCATAAGAAAATGATAAATTTCTCACTTCCATTGCTGGTTTTTCTTCTTTTAGTTTCACAAGGAGTTCTTCTTTAGTTGCCATATTTTTCAGACCTCCTTAATAATAAAATAAAGAATGGACCTCCGACTACACTCATGATAATTGCAGCACTGATCTCATTTGGTGCTGCGATCGTTCTTCCGATTGTATCTGCTAACAAAAATGTAAACGCCCCTAGAAACGCTGAGAATGGAATCAGCATCTTGTGATCGCTTCCTACCAGAATTCTTCCGATATGTGGAACGATCAATCCAAGAAAACTGATAGCCCCAGCAACTGCTGTTGAAATACTTGCAAGTAGAACTGCAACTAATGAAATCGCAATTCTTGTAACATTTACATTCACTCCAAGACTTCGGGCCGTTTTATCTTCTAAAGATAATAAATTGCATTCTTGTGTAAATAGTATCGCTAAAAATAAACCTGCGATAACATATGGAAGAAGTGTCATCACATCATCCCATGTTTTTTGTGTAATATTAGCTTCTACGATTGCTGCAACCCCACTACGGTCTCCACCTGACATCGAATTAAACACACTTGATAGCCCTGTAAATACGCTGTTTACTGCAACACCTGTCAAAATGATACGCATTGGACTTAATCCACCTTTCCATGACAGAAAATAAACCATAAAAAAGGCGATCAAACCGCCGAAAAATGCTGCGATTGGAGTGAAGAAATATAAGGTTGGTGCAAATGCTGTGATCAAAACCGCTGTAAAACTTGCTCCACTTGAAATACCAATGATCCCGGGATCTGCCAGCGGATTCTTAAGAACTGCCTGGAATAACACTCCTGAGACAGCGATTGCTGCACCTGCTAACATAGAAATGATGATCCTTGGAAAACGAAGATCATAAATGGTTGCTACATCTTTGTTGTATGTCACAAAAAGTCCTTTTAGTAACTGTCCAAATCCCACTTTCAAAGTTCCAATATTGATGGACATAAAAAATAATAAGATCAGACATACGATCACGATTCCAAAAGATATCCATCTCCTCATCACTTTATTTTGCTGTCTTTCCCCATCGCTATCGATGGATGTAATCGCATCAAGCTCTGCTTTCTTTACTTTTTTAAAGAGCATCTATTTTTTCACCTCCTGCTCGCCACTATAAAAATCGCTTTCTAATTCTTTTAATGCTTTTTTGTATTTAAAATTCGCACTCATTCCAAAATATTCATAAGTAAGATCATAAACTTTTTTGTCCTTCACTGCCTGAAAATGTTTCCATATATCATTTTTCTCAAAATCATCACGGAACATTTTCTGTACCTGATCTGGCATAGCATGTGCAGCACGGACAATGATATCTGGCTCTTTCTTTTTCATATCTTCTGTATTGACTGTTAAAAATTCCTGATCCGTATTCTGATAGACATTTTCTCCCCCTGCAAGCTTTACAAGGCTTCCTACATAAGAATTTTCGGTTGCGATCACATAGCTTCCTGGAAGTCCCATCAGTACTAATACCTTTGGATGTTTTTTGTTTTTATTTCGTTTTGTATAGTTTTTATAAAATATAATAAATTCATTTGTCTGCTTTTCTGCCTGTTCTTCTTTTCCAAAAATTTCCCCTAATTCCTGCATAGAACGATACATTCCCTGAACACTTTTTAAATTTAAAAATGCATATTCTGTATTTTTTAATTCCTTAAATTTTGGTTCTAAATCTGTCTGCAAAGAAGATGGGCATAAGATCCAGTCAGGATTCAGTGAAGATACGATTTCCATATCCGGACTCATAGCAAGACCGATCTTTTTGGCTTTCTTATATCTTGATGGAATTGTTGATACACTACTTTTTGGTACTCCAACAAGATCAATATCTAATTTATCGCAGATATCTGTGACTGCCGGAGATGTCGCCACAACCCTTGGACTGGATGAAAGTGCCTTTACCTTTGCTTTCGCATTGATCACTGCCTGTTTTTCCTTTGAATCCGTAATCTCAAGCATTGTCTCAATACTTTCGCCCTGGCTACTTTTTTTACTATCCTTTGGGTGTTGGTTTACACATCCGCAAAAAAGAAACATAAGGATTAGAATTACTGGAAGCAGCCAGATTTTTCGTTTAATTTTCTTCTTTGTAAACTTCGTCATACTCATCCTGATCGCCACCCCACTTTTCCCAGTTTTTGCGATAATAATAAACAATTGCTGCTGCTACGCCTAGTAAGATCAACCCTGAGATCGTAATGGATATCGTGATGATCATGATCCATGTTCCTACAGATTTTTCAGAAGACGTTTTCTTCTTTGTTGTTGTCTTTGGTGCAGTTGATAAACTTAATCCTTGAGCATTATTTAATGTTTCATCTTCCGTTTTCGTTGTTTCTTGTGTTTGAGTTGTTACCTCTTCTTGTGCCGTTGTTTGTTCTGTTGCTGTATAATTTCCAGGATAAAAATAAAAGATCACATTTCTTCCCATTGGTTCTACATACATGGAGCAACGAACAATGCTATCCTGTGATGGGAGCTTGATCCTGTAATCTTTTGTTGTTCCATTGTTATCTTTTCCTGTGCCTATTTCTGTTACAGATTGTGCCTGAAATCCAGATGCTCCTCTTTTTTGCACCCAAAAGCTATACTTTGAAGTCTGGTCGATCAAACTCATTTTAAATGTAAGATAATATTCTCCAGAGTCTGTTACCTCTAGTAATCCCTTTGACGCGATCACACCTTCTACCATTCCCTGTCCGGTTGTTTTTGAGCTGCTTCCACCTGAATCTTCTATTTTTCCTGTTACTGGATGCTCATAGGTTCTGGCGATCTCACAATTATATACATTTCCAGTTGCAGCTTTGATATTCCTTGGTAAAAATCCAAAACAAAGGACACAGCCCAAGATCATTGTCCATATTTTTAATCTTTTTGTTCTTGTTCTCATTTTTATCATCCTCTGCTTTTTACTTTATAAAATATCCCTGCGATAGAAAGTAATACACTCATCACTGACGGAACCACGATCGGTTGATCATCTTCCTGCGAATCTGTTGCTTTATCTGTACTAGCTGACTGATCTACATGAACTGTCTGGTTTGTTGAAACACCATTTCCAATTTGTGTCGTTTGAGTAGATGTATTGCTATTTTTACTTTCTGATGTCTTTGGTAATGTTGCTGTTTTGATCGTTACTGTTTTATGATCTGAAGCAGACTTTGTAGTTCCTGTTGTTGCTGTCGTATTTGTTACTGTATTTTTATCTTTTGATTGAAATACGTTTGAATTTGTTACTTTCTTGATTGAATTAAGATCTAATTTTAAATACATAGCCTGTGTTCCACTTCCTGGACTGATCGCATCCATGATTGGTACAAACACCTGTAATGGAACATATCCGTTGTTTAATGCACTCTTGATCAATGGAAATGTGACTTTATCTGGATAATTAGTTCCATAAGAATCAGTTACTTTCTTTCCTTTTGTGTCTTTCTGATAAGAATTGATCGTAACATTTTTTAAGGTTCCTGTTGGAACTTTATATGAATTGATCTTATATCCTTCTGTAAAATATTTTATCTTGCTCAAGTATCCATGACTTGAACCAATATTTAATCCTTTAAAATCAAGCGTAACGTAATATTTTCCATTTTTTACAGTTAATTTTACCTTATGATTAATCGCATCATTGGCCATCGACTGCGTTTTCTTATCTGTTTTTAGCATTGTTGCTTTGATACTATAGATTCCATTGTCTAATTTTTTTATATTTAGCTTACTTGCTGTTGTCTTTTTTGTCTTTGCTGTTGTTTTCTTTTTACTAGCTGTCGTTGTTGTTTGATTTTTTTGTTCTGTTGTAATAGAAGGTTGTATTTTGGTCTCATCGCTGACTTTTTTCAAAGTACTCCAATCAAATTGAAATCTTGCATATTGAAGTCCACTCCCCTTACTGATTTCTTCCATAACTGGAACATAGACCTGCACCCACATCTCATTTTCTTTGTATTCTACTGGAAAATTCATATAATGTGGATATAATTTCCCTTTTACTTTGGAATCTGTTCCTGTTTTTGGATCATTATACTGATCATATGTATTTTCAAAATAAGATTCGATATTCAAGGGAATCGGTGTTTCATTTTTTGGTTCTTCAACCTTTCCTGATGCTGGTTTCCAGTTTGGGAAATATGACATCTGTGCAAGATAACCTGTAAAATCAATCTTTCCTCGTTTGGTGCTTAGAGCTTTACATTCTACTCTGATCGTACATTTTCCATTTTGTACAATTACCTGTACTGGTTGTACGATTCCTGCATTTCCCATGGATGCCTGATCGGACATTGCATTTTTTAGGAAACTTTGCATCGTATAGGTTCCGTCTTCTAATATATTGTTTTCTCCCGCTTCTATTTTATGATCTAACACTGTAAATCCACTCATAAAACATAGTATCGTTATAAGAATACAGCTGATCCATTTTACAGATTTTGATCTTTTCATGACTCTCCTTCTATTTCTTTTCTCATGCCATAAAGCCACTGTTGATTTTACAGCGGCTTTATAGACCATGATTTTGATTATTTTTTAATCTTTACAGAAACAACTTTTGAATACGCGCTATATATTTTTTTATTTCCTGATTTTTTCACTGCACGGACTTTATAGTAATATGTCTTTTTCTTTTTCAGTTTCTTGTTAACATATTTTGTCGTAGATCCTTTTGTGATCGTTTTGACTGCTTTGTATTTACCATTTTTCTTTGTAGAACGATATACGACATATCCTGTGGCGCCTTTTACTTTCTTCCACGATACTGTTGCTGTCTTTTTGGAAGAATTCTTAACTTTTACTCCATTTACCTTAGCTAATTTTGTAACTGTTGTTGTCTGTGCAGGTTTTTGAGCTGTTGTTGTTGATGGTGCAGATGTTGATGGTGTTACTGGTGTCTGTTCTGGTTTCTTATTTTCTTCTTTCTTTGCTGCCTCTTCAATGACATCTCCATTATTGAAGTCTTTATCATCTGCTGTTGTTTTTACAAGTGATGATAAATCCAAAGAAAGATTCATTTTCTGAGTTCCCATTCCAGGCATAATGCTGTCCATCATTGGTACAAATACCTGCATTGGTACAACTCCTGTTTCCATAACTTCTTCCGTAATTGGGAAAGTAACAATATCCGGATAGTTTGTTCCTAATTCGTCTGTTACGACTTCCCCATTTGTATTTTTCTGTAGCTGATCTACTGTTACGTCTTTTGCTTCTCCATTTTCTAAATACTGAATCTTATTTAGATATCCGTGGAATGTCTGTCCACTTAATGGAATATTTAAAGCTTTAAAGTTTAATGTAACATAATATTTTCCGTCTTTTACGGTTAATTTCGCTTTGTGTACGATCGCATCATTTGCCATGGATTCATCTTTTCCATTTGTTTTTAGCATTTTTGCATCAACTTTGTAGATTCCGTCAGAAAGGCCTTCCTTCTTCTCTTTTAATGTATCCCAATATAATGTCAGTGTTGTATCTGTATCGAATTTTCCTTGGTCAAACGTAATCCCATGAATCGTTCCTGTTAGATTCTTCATCGCTGGCACATACACTTTAAAATTCGCTTTATAAGTCAGTTCTGGTGTTTTGCTTTCTAATGGCATGCTCACGTTTGCTATATTACCATCTGCATCTTTGCTTGTTTCTGAATGATCTGTTGTAAGATCAGATCCATTGTAATATCCATTGAATGCTAATACATTCAGTGCTTCTGTTGATACAATTGGATAAGATAATGTCATCTTTCCATTTTGATCAACATTTAATGTTGCTGTTACTTTATTTTCTGAATTTGCTGCGGATAAACTATGTTCTACTGTATCTGTTGCATTTTTTACTTTGATTTCATATCTTCCAGCTGAAATTGTTTCTGGCGCTGGTGCTAACACTTCCTGTTTTATTGTTAATCCAACAGATTCCATCACTGCATTTTTGATTGCTGTCGCACTTGTTGTAGCTCCAGATACAGTGTCGACTTGATCAAATGCATTTTGATCTGTGATATCAAGTCCTATGATCTGCTCTTTGATCTTATCGATTGCCATTGGAAGATATGTCTTTTCGTTTTGTTTTGCATAGCTTCCTTCAAAATTCTCTCCTGCGATCATAAGATCTGTGACTTTTCCATCTTTGTATGTCACAATTGTCTTAATATCATAACCTCCAAACTGTGAAATATGGATCTTGTTTTCTTTTGTACCATCTGATGTTGATGTATTGCCTGCAAGACTTGCATAATCAATTTTTAGAAATGCATCTGTACCGTTTGCCATAGGTGTATCCTTCACTTTCATGTTGAGGTATACACCATCTGCTGTTTTTGTAGTTTCTGGAATTTCAAACTTAATCTTCGTTGGATTTCCTGTTGTCTGATCTGTGTGTATAACATCAGCTGCCTTCTTCTCTGATTTTGTATCATTTCCCTGATAAATCTCAATATCACTAGCTGCACCTGTTATTCCCCATTTATTAATCTCTTTTAATTCAATTTCAATCGTTGCTTTTCCGTCTTCTGAAACTGTTAAAATTCCATTCTCACCAATTGCACTTGCTGCCATGGAATCTTTTTCAATATTTGATGCATTTTTTAATGAAACTGGTACTGTATAAGTTCCTGTTGCAAGTTTTGTATGACTCGTTCCAAATGTTACTGATGTCGCAGCTTTTACGATTGCTGTCTGATTCATATATACTGGCATCGTTGTTGCTGCCATGACTACTGCTAAGAAAAATGGCATTGCTTTTTTTCCTATACTGTGTCTGATCTTTGTCTTCATATTCTCTCCTTCTGTATTCTTGATATTATTGAAATGTTTTTAGTTAGTTTTAATTAACTGTATATCTTTTTTTATCATGGGTATTAACCGTTGGTCAATGAAAACAAATTTTATAAAATCGCAGAAAATCTAATTTTTTAATCTGTTAAAGATGTTGAAACCTATGATTTTATGCCATCTCTTTCAGTTTTTCAATTTGTTGCGCGCATGCAACATCTTGTTCATTGTTGATAATTCTTCTCGCTTAATTTTAATTACTTCTTTCAGATTTCTTCCATAACATGGAAAATCCGAAGCTATCACGCTCCGGATCTTCCTTTCGCTATTATTTTTTGACAACGATCTTTTTCGTTGTAGAAAAAGCACCATATGCTTTCTTTCCTTTGACTGTTCGATATGCACGAACTTTGTAGTAGTATTTTTTGTTTTTCTTTAACTTTGTATTTGTGTATTTTACAACACGATTACCTTTAACAGTTTTGATCTTTTTAAACTTACCAGATTTTTTCGTTGCACGGTAAATCTGATATCCATCTGCATTTTTCACTTTTTTCCATGTGATCACTGCTTTTTTGTTCTTTTTATTTTTTACTTTTAAGTTTGTGACTTTTGAAAGTACTGTTTTGATCCTTTCTATTACTTTGTTGTTTGTGGCTGTTGTTGTCTGATCTTTTGTAGCTGTTGTTGTTTGATCTTTCTTCTCTGTTGTAGGTTCTGTTGGTTTATTTGTAGTATCTTCTGCAAGGTTAAGCTCATTAGAGTATACTGTCATGCGATACTGTTTTGTACCATTTAATGTTGCATATAATACTTTAGAGATTCGATAGATTCCTTTATCATCTACTTTATAAGTTCCATTTAATGCTTCTGCCTGATCAGTTTCTGTCATTTCTTTCACTGTCTTCCATGTTCCATCTGCATTCTTTTCCTGAACCTCTGTGACAATATCCCAGTTATATTTCTCACTCATAACATCTGCGATATTTTTATCTGCCCAGTCATTTTTTTCTAACATTGTTTTGTAGTCATCTACTGTCTCGATTTCTCTTGCCTCATCACTTGCTGTCTTATCAAACCATAATGTAATATCTAATACACTTAAATCCTGACTCCATGTTAAGTTTCCATCAGCATCCTTCTTTAATGTCAGATTCATTGCTGATTTCTGTGGGTAGAATTTATTAATTGTTATATCTGATTTCTTCATAACTGCAGGATCTACTACTTTAATATTATTCAATGTCAGATCTAATTTATGAAGCTTTCCATCATAATCATTTTCTAATTTATTTGTAAATGCTTTTTCTGTGATATCAGAAATCTGGTTATCATGGAGATCAACAGAAAATAACTTTGTATTATTTGCAAATGTCCCATCTGGAACTTCTTTGATATAATTTTTATAGAAGTTTATTTCTTCAAGATCTAACATGTTAGAGAAATCAACTTTTGTGATGTCTGTCATCTCATTATTTCTTACATGAATCTTCTTTAATTTTGTTGCATCACTAAAGCACTCTGGAAGTTCTGAAAAATAATTATTTGAGAAATCTACAAATGTTAAAGATTTCATATCTTTAAATAATTTCTTTGGAAGTCCTTCCAGTTCATTATTTGGAGCATAAATACTTTGTAAATTCACGTCTCCATCAAAGGCACCTTCTTCAATCTTTTCAATGTTATTATCTTCCATTTGTATAATCTGTAATTGTGGCAGATTAGAGAAATCATCTTTTTTGATTTCTGTTAACTTATTATTTGAAAGTTCAATATTCTCTACTTTTTTATTATTCTTAAATAGATTTTCTGGTAATTTTGAAATATAGTTGTTTCCCAGATATACTGTTGTAAGATTTGTCATATTGTCAAATAAGCCTTCTGGGATCTCTGTAATCTTATTGCCAGTCAATTCAACGGTAGTAATTTTATCTGAAAGTCCTTTTAACAGGCTAATATCTGTTAAACCACAATTTGACAAATCAAGCACTCCGCCATCTCCTGAAAAATCAGCTAATTCTTCACTACTGATCTCTCCATCATCATTTGTATCACATCCTGCTTCGATCAGAGCATCAACTAATACCTGTTTGCCATCCTTTTTTTCATATCCTTTCCATCCTTTTGTTACAGATGTAAAGGTAATATCAGCCTGCTGTACCATTCCGCCCATTGCAGAAATTGTTACTTTTGCTGTATGAGCCTTTGTGATATCATCAATTTTCATACTGTACTCATATGCGTCATATTCACCTTTGCTGTTTGCTTCTCCATATCCTGTTCTTGTAGCATCTGTAAATGCTCCATCACTAAGACCTAATGAGAATTTTGTCAGATAATTTGCCATCTGTACATTTAAGATTGAAAGTGTCATCTCTCCATTTTTAACTTCTAGTTTTGCTTTTGGTTCAAAATATCCAGCAAGCATGGATTCTTCTTCTGTTCCTGCCTTATTTGCTTTAAATGCTACTGTGTATGTACCATCTTCTTTTGGATTTTCGATGGAAGGTGTTGGATGTGGTGTTGGTGTTGGATCAGTGGAATCTTCACCATCTTTCTGGCTTACAAAAGTGTATGTATCTCCTGATTTTGTAAATACAACTGTTTTATCTTTATATCCTTCTGCCTTGATAACAACTGTATTGGTTCCTTCTACAAAAGCGCTTGTACCAATCTGTAATCCTCTATAATTACACTCATAAACCTTAGTTTCATCTTCTTCATCATAAGTTGCCGTATATGCAACTCCGTTGACTGTTACGCTTCCATTATGTTCTACTGCAACACAATAATTTTTTACTTCTTCACTTCCGTATGAGGAAACTTCTGGGAACACAACGCCTAAAACTTCATCTTTCCAGTTTTTACTAACTTCTGCCTTCGTAATCTCTACTCCAGTCTTAAGTTCTTTAGTGTCTTTTGCACTAGCCTGTGTCTTTGTCACTTTTGTAGCGGCCATTGTTGTAACTCCTGCCTGTGGCACTGCCATCATTGCTGCCATTGCTAATGCCAATGTACGACAAATAACTCTTTTTCTCATTTTATCTCCTTTGTAATTATTTTTTAATTTTTACTTTCTTAATTACCGAAAATGTTCCATATACTTTCTTACCAGATTGTGTCTTATAAGCTCTGACTTTGTAATAATATGTCTTTCCTTTTTTCAGCTTCTTGTTTGTATAGCTTGCTTTTGATACTTTCTTTATCGTTGCGATCTTTTTATATTTTCCTTTTTTCTTTGTTGAACGATAGATTTCATATCCTGTTGCATTTTTTTGTTTTTTCCAACTTAAGACAACAGATTTCTTTGATCTTTTTAGTTTTAATTTTGTAATTCTAGATGGTTTTACAATTTTGTTCGTTGTGATCATTTGTTTCTTTTCTGCTGTTGTCGTAGTTTCTTGTTTCTTTTCAGTTGTTGGCTGGTTAGGTTGTTTATCATCATTTCCAATCGTCACTTCGTTTGATACTGCTTCAAATAAGAAGTTACGCATAGATCCCATATAACCATACAAATCTTTTGCGATACGATATGTCCCATCTTCTGTGAAATTAAATGTTCCATTCATTTCATCTGCTTTATCTTCATTTAAACTTTCTTTAATCGTCACATAATTTCCATTTGCATCCTTCTTCTGAATCTTTGTGACAATATCCCAGTCATATCCATTTTCGTTTAAAACATCTACAAGATTACGTCCTTCATATCCTTGTTCTTTTAAATATTCTTTATATTCATCTGCAGATGGAATCTCTGTTTTCTTTGCATCATTGCTTACTTCGTACCAATACATGAGATCTAATGCACTTAACTGCTGTGACCATTTCATCTCATTATTTGCAGTTTTCTCAAATTTTAATTCCATTGCGGACTTCTGAGGATAAAATCGATTAAATGACTGACTCTTCGCGATTAATTTTTTATCTACGACATTCATATTGTTAAATCTTACATCTAATTTTCTTAAATTCGCTGCTTTCGGTAAGATATCTTCTGTTAAGGATGCAATCTGATTATCAAATAAATCTAATCCATCAAGATTTGTATTTTTAGCAAATGCTCCACTTGGAATTTCTTTTATCTCGTTGTGCATCAGATTAACTTCTGTCAGATTTGGAAGTTTTGAAAAATCCACTTTGCTGATATCCTGCATTCCATTTTCCCATGCATATAATTCCGCCAATGATGTACATTCCTCCACAGCTTTTGGTAGACTCTTGAAATTATTTTCCTGTAAATATAATTGTTTTAATGATCCTGCAACCGGAGTTAATGTTCCATCTTCCAATGTGCTTAATTCGTTTCCATAAAGTCCTAATTGTATGATTTTTGGCATTCCTGTAAATGCATCCTTGCTAATCTTTGAAATATTGTTATCTGTAAGATCCAAGATCGTCAGATTATCAAGTCCTTCAAAAGTTCCATCTTCTAATGAGGAGATCTTATTACCATCTACTGCGATCCAATCGATATTCGGATTGTTTTTAAAGAAGCCTTTTGGAATTGCTTTTAATTCATTATGTTCGATGTAGAAATTTTCTAACTGACTCATAAACATTAACAGATCTGATGGTAATTCACTGATATTGTTATAAGATAGATTCAAAGTAGTCACTGACTCTGGAAGATATTTTAATAATTCCAGTCCTTCGTTTGATAGATTACAATTTGTCAGTTCCATTTTGTCGCCTTTAAACTGAGCAACTTCCTCTTTCGTTACAGTTCCATCGTTATTTTTATCTAATCCGTAATCGATCAATGCATCATTTAGCGCTTCTTTTCCAGTTGGCTTACCCTCTTTGTCAATGATTGTCTGGAAACCTGTCCATCCTCTTTCAATGGATGATGATGCAATATCAGCCTTTGTATATTTTTCATACTTTCCTACATCATCTTTTTGTCCACCCATTGGTGCTACTAAGACTGCCATTTTTGTTAAATCTGAGAGTTTATTTACCTTCATTGTGTATTCGTACATATCATAAGTTCCGGCTGAATTTTTTTCTCCGACTCCTGTTTTTTGAGATGTTACATAATTTCCATCATTATCTCCGAGAGAAATATCATATAACATATCTGCTGATTTTGTACTTAAGATCGTTACCCATGTTTCACCATTCTGTACTGTTACTTTGATCTTAGAGTCAATGAAACCACCTAACATAGATTCTTCTGATGATCCTTCTTGATTAAATGTCAGTTTTAATGTATAGGATCCTTCTTCTGTGACATCATCGATATCCATTTTCAATGTTGCTTTTTGTTTCATCTGTGCTTCTTTCGCCGCAACATTATGTAATGGTGCAGGATTTCCCGTTGCTAGAAGTACTGCTGCAAATGCAATCGCTAACCCTTTATATAACTTTCTTTTTCTCATACCTTATCCTTTCTTTAATGCACTTTTACTGTTTTCTTTGTGCTCCAAGATCCATAAATTTTCTTGTTTCCATTTGATTTATACGCTCTTACCTGAACGTAATAACGTTTCTTGGACTTTAATTTTTTAACTGTCTTAGTTGTTGCTTTTTTTAAAGATGTTACAGTCTTGGATTTTTTCATATCCTTCTTTGTGGAATATCTGATCTGATATCCTGTTACTGCTGACTGCTTTTTCCATGATATATTAAATTTTTTCTTTCCTGCTTTTATCTTCTTTACAGATACTTTACCAACTTTAATCTTTTCTGATTGTGCAGGTTTTGCTATGTTTTCCGTTTTCGTTTCAGTTGTAGTATTTGTGTTATCTTGTTTTTTATCATCTGCTTTTGAATCATTTGCAGGTTTTTGTTCTTTTTCATCATTCACAACTGTCACAACGATCGCATCACTAATTTCTCGATTAAAATCTTTTGTTGATGTCGCAATCGCATAAATTCTGGCTGTTCCCGTTTTATGAATTGTTACCATTCCATCTTTTGTTACGCTTAAAACATCATTTTCATTTGTAATAAATTCGATGTTTCCATCTCCTGGAGCTTCAATCTGAGCTTCTACCTTAAATGGCTTGTCTGAAAGGTGTTTTTTTATTTCAGATGTTGGAAGTTTGATCGTCTGTTGGCCTTTTTCAATTTTTACTGCAATTGTCTGTTCTGTTTCTTTATAAGCATCTGTCTCAGCTGCTTTCACTACAATGTTACATGTCCCAGCGCCCACAACTGTAAGTTTTCCATCACTTACCTTTACTACATTTTCATCTGTTGACTCATATGTAAGTTTTCCATCTCCTTTGGACAATTTGATTCCAAGATTGATTTCTTTTCCTACATTACTCATAGAGTCCGTAAATTTTGCTGGTGCATTGATTGCCTGATACTCTTTTCCATCTTTAGACTCTTTTGTCACATATTCCGCCAGATTCACATATCCATAGCCAAATTCTGTATCTTTTCCTGGATCTCCAAGGTCGATCGCATTATCTCTAAATGTTGCATACACATCTTGCTGATTATAATCTGGATGTTTCATCTTCACATATGCAACCGCTGCTGCTAAATGTGGCGTCGCCATAGATGTTCCACTGATCGTTAACATATCTTCATATTCGTTTTCTTTTGTATATGGATTTGGTGCTCCCCATGCACTGTAAATATATCTTCCAGGTCCAACGAAATCTAATAAAGTTCCATTATTTGAAAAATCTGATCGAATAAATCCTGATCCACTTTGATCTGGTTCTAATGATCCAACCGCGATTGTCCATGGACTGCTTGCAGGATAGCTTCTTGCTGTATCTGTATACTCGTTTCCAGATGCTGCACAAACCGTAGTTTTTGCAGCCATTGCTCTTGCAAATGCCTCATCCATTAATTCTGTCTGTGCATTTTCATATCCTGGTGCGATTTCAAATCCAAGACTCATATTGATAACGTCAGCTTTCTGCTCTACCGCATAATCGACTGCCATTGTGATGATTTCGTAAGATGCAGATCCTGTAGCATCAAAAACACGCACTGCCATGATCTTGACTTCTTCCGGTGTTGCCTGCGTGATAATTCCTGAAACATGACTTCCATGCCCTTGTTTTCCATCGTAATACTTAGGTTTACTTGAATCTCCCTGATTTCCATTATCTCTTGCGAAGTTTGTACTTCTTTCTCTATCAAGTCTTGTCTTGAACCATTCATGATCGGACTTAATACCACTATCAATTACAGCTACCGTAGCTTTTTTGTCTTTCCAGATATCTTCTTGTTCTTTTAATTTATCCATCCCCATCAACTTAATACCATTATACGCAGTTGTCGGATCACTATCTCCATCCTTCGTACTGCTTTCCACATCCCTTGCAGAATCTTTTAATGTCACAGGCATATCCTGAAAAACAATAATCCCCGGCATATCTTTCTTAATCTTTTCGCAGGCATTTCCCGCTTTCTTTGCACTACTATAAAATAAAATCTGATATTTTCCGATCGTATAATAATAAATATCACTTGCTCCATATGTGTTTTCGATGGTATTTGATGTCTTAACGATCAATCTGGATCTGATCGCATCATTTTTCTGTGCAGCAGTTACCTTTCCTTTCATTTTTGCAACATTAGACTGTGCCTTTTGATTCAGCACTTTTACAGCTTCCTCTGCTGTATCTAATCTCTTTGCATTTGTTTTCTCTTCTGCTTTAACTTTCCGTATTGATGGAAGCACAGAAAATACGAGACATAAGCAACATAGTAACGCTATCAATCTCTTTTTCATCATCCATTTCTCCTCTCTTATCTTCTACATTTTAATCTAAAGTTAGTTCTGACTAATTTTTACCATAGAAATTCTTTTTCTGTCAATTACAACAAGTTTTTCAAAGAAGTCAAAAAAAGAAAGTGAAAATTCACAAATTTTTCACTTTCTTGATATTTTCGTTCTTTGTTTTAATCAAAAAAGTTGCATCTCTGCAACAAAATTTTTATTAATCATAATTTTTCTCATTTATAAAATGACAATAAACGATATCCAAAGTCAAAACTTCACCACCAGCATAGCTACGCTCTCTGGCATTCTTTTTTCACCTACGCTGCTTGTCATTACCAACTGCGTCTGTGCCATGATTTCTGTTTCTGATAGATTTTCAAATTCAAAATCTTCTAATGGTATCAAAATTTTTCGATTTTTAATTGGAAGCTCATACAGGATATCTTTACTACTTCTACATTTCACAGTCTGAATATGTCCTGATAACAAAGCTCCTCCTTTTGTCATTGCTTTCATTTCTCTGACAGTTAATTCTAAATATCTTTTATTTTCTTGAAAATATAGAAATGCAGGTTTTTCAAATCCGTCGTCTGCCATGGAAAGAGTTCTCCAATCTTTTCCTTGTCGGTAAATAGAAAATGACACTTTATAGATTCCGTCCTTTATATAACAATCTAAGTCTTCATATGCGATTTTCGTAATCTCTTTGCTGTCATTTTTTCCGATACTTTCATATTTTAAATGCATCTTTTCTTTCTGACATAGCTTCTGGATCGTATCAATATCTGCTGTGTCAAACATTCCTGTTACTGCTTGTTTTTGTTGTTCTTCATTGATTCCTATGGAAGCAAAGTATTGATATAGGTCTGCCTCTATCATTTTATAATATTCAAGAAATTCTTTTCCTTTTTTCGTAAACTCTTTGTTTTGCAAAAAACCTTCTTCTCGATATACTTTAAAACATCTTGAGATCGTTGACCTGTTTACGTCCATTTGTCTTCCAATTTCTGCTTCATTATATCCTTTTCCTTCAGAAATCTGCATCTCCAACGCTTTTAAACATTGTAGCTGAAACATATTCGGTTTATGATTTTGCATGGTCTTATCAAACATATTTCCTCCTCTATATCAATGACATATCTAGTACCTTTATCTGTTCTTCTCTCACTTCTTCCTCTTTGTCATCGCATATTGCAATATATACAATTCCGTCTGAAAGTTTATCGTTTCTTCGTATTGTACATTCCAATACTTCTGTAAGGATTCCAAATCCTCCATTTTCTTTTTTCGCGATCATCCACTGATTTCCATACTGATATTTTATTTCTTTATTTAACATATTCTTATCTTCCGGAATCAGATAAAGATAACTTTCTTCACTGATCACAACTTCAGCCTTTTTCTTAAACTGATCATATTCTGCTGCTAAAATTCTCGGATGAGATGTTCCTTTTTCAAAAAAAGCTATTGGCATTTTTCTTTTTCCTTCTGGGAACATCAGATTCAGGTCATTTCCTCTTGTCATATAAGAATATGTGTGACGATTTTCCATAAACATACGGATTCCTGTTATGATACGTTCATCTAAAATATGTTCGATCGCACATGCATTTTCCTTTGCAATACTTCCATCTACACCAGAGACCAATCTCAAAAATTCTGTCAGACAGCGTTTTCTCTCTAAACATTGCTGTCCTTTTGATAATCCCATTGGTGTTAAATATAATCTTCTTCCTTCATCTTTTAACAGATAGCCTTTTTCTAATAATCCATCTGTCACTTTTGTGACTCTTGATAATGGTACATTTAATTCTCTTGAAAGATCTGACTTAATGATCTGATTTTCTTTACGTTTCATCTCATACATCAGACTTAGATAATCTTCTTTTTCCTGTCTTGATATTTCTTTTGACATGACCTTCTCCCTTTTATCGCTTCTCTTAGAAATGATAAAAGGAATGCTGCAATAATGCAACATCCCTTAGGGTTCTTGAAAAATCTTCTCAATTCTATCTTTCATCGATTGGTGTATATGCTTTTCTTTGAAGAGAATGCAATTTATACTTTTGATACTTACATCATCAGCCCTCAACTTCCATTTATATCCATTTCACACATTCTATTCTATTAATAGCTACATTTTCATCCTCATTTATTATATAATTTATTTATGAATAATATACAGAAAGGACTCTATCATATGAACTCTGAAAATTATGGTACTCATATCAAACATATCCGTCAAAAAATGGGTTTAACACAAAATCAAGTTGCTGAGGCTCTTGGTGTAACGCCTGGTTATATCAGCAATGTAGAAAATAACCGTACTGCTATGTCTCTGCGTATTTTAACATATTATGCGAAACTTTGTGGCTGCTCTCTGGATTCCCTCGTTGGTACTCTGGATCCAGAATATTCAGAAACTGCGCTTGATCGTAAACTTTATAATGCGATCATGCAACTTGATGTGGATACGAAAGAAAAATTACTGAAAACAATTGAGATATGGAATTTGTAGAGTCAAGTTCCCTGGATAAGTCGGATTTTACAATCTAAAATGGTAAAAGGAATGTTGCTCGAATACAACATTCCTTTTTGTTAACGATAAATATTCTCAAATTGTATTTTAAGCTTCTGCTTTAGCGATTTTTACTAATCGACTGGTTCCAAGGCGGTCTGCCCCAAGTTCGATAAATTTCTCAGCATCATCAAAGGAACTGATTCCTCCTGCTGCCTTAATCTTTACATTTTCTCCAACATGTTTCTTAAATAAAGCAATATCGTCAAATGTTGCTCCTGATGTTGAGAATCCTGTAGATGTTTTGATGAAATCTGCTCCTGCTTCTGTTACGATCTCACACATCTTAATCTTTTCTTCTTCTGTTAACAGGCATGTTTCGATGATAACTTTTAATACTTTATCTCCACATGCACTCTTTAATAACGCAATTTCGCCTTTGATCTTATCGAAATGTTTATCTTTGACATCTCCTAAGTTGATGACCATATCAATTTCATCTGCACCATTTAATATAGCATCTTTTGTTTCATATTCTTTGACTGCTGTTGTACTATATCCATTTGGGAATCCGATCACTGTACAGATTGCCATTTCCCCATTAACATAATCTTTTGCTCTTTTTACATAAGATGCTGGAATACATACAGATGCTGTCTGGTATTTGATCGCATCATCGCATATTTCTTTAATTTCTTCCCAAGTTGCTGTCTGGGCTAATAGTGTGTGATCAACAGTTTTAAAGATATCTTCTCTTATCATAATGATTTCCCTTCTTTTGAAGTTCGCTTGTTACTTTTGTTAATTGTGGTATAGAGGATTGTGCTCCTAATGTCTGCACGGAAATCGCAGACGCCATAGAGCTTATTTTTAATACATCATAAAAGTCCAATTGCTGCTTGATCGCATATGCAAATGCACCATGAAAAATGTCCCCTGCACCATTTGTATCGACTGCTTTTACTTTAAATGCTGGCATCAATGTAATCTTTCCGTCTCTGCGATATAATAATCCTTTTTCTCCCAGCGTGACCACTGCATGCTTATGATTGATCTTTTCTACTTCTTCGAAGATTTCACATGCTTTCTTTGGATCATTAAGATCGATTGCCTTTCCTGTATACTGTCTTGCAAAATCTTCGGAACATACTAGATAATCTACTTCTTTTGCTACCTGCATTGTACTTTCTCTGCATGTCCCTGCATCTACGATCGAAATTGCACTCTTATAATGGTGAATTGCCTCCACACTGATCTCTGGTTCGTGTCCATCACTTAAGATAACGGAGACTTCTTCATCCGGATATGTATATTCAATGTCTTTTTTCTCACCTGGGAAATTAAATAACGTTCTTGATCCATTTTCCTGATTTGAAAAAATATAACTATGCGGTGTTTCAATCTCATCATCCTTGATCAGATAATTAGTTCCGATTCCAGCCTGTGTAGCAATTTCCAACAATCGTTTCCCGTAAGTATCGTTTCCGATCCGGCTGATCAATTCTACTTTTTCTCCCCACATTGCACACAGATATGCAGCATTAAATGCAGGTCCGCCTCCACATTCTTCTTTTTGTGTCACGCGGTATTTTTGATTCTCACAGATCGCGCCGTCAAGCGGAATCGTGATATCATACGCTGACTGTCCAATACAAAAAATACTTCCCATCTGTTTCTCCTTTATTCTTCTACAAGATCACATAATTCTTTGATCAATGCTGGGTAATCAATCTTCGAAAAATCTGTTACATCAACTTCGATCAGATGTCCCAGTTCAAATGTTCCGTATCCACGGTTCTTGCAACGATCCATAAAAATATCATAGGTTACAAGACAATCTGCCTTGCTTCTGTCTTCTAGTACATCACCTTTATGATAACGTGATACCAGATGACTTAAATGTCTCTTTGGATCCAAATCTCTCTTTTGTGAACGCTTAAATAAAACTTCTAGATCTCCGATCAAGCGGAATGTTACAACTTGATATTCATATTTCTCTGCAAGATTTTTAATCTTGTCTTTCTGTTTTACACTGAATGGGTAATCTGAAATAATGGAATCCCCATTCTTAAGATCTTCTTCCATAACTTCATAGTACTGTTCCCAGCTCTGATTTTCAATGGCTACTTTTTCTTCCATATTATCAAATCCATACTGGTCAAATAATTTTTCTTTCATATCATCCTGAGATACGATCAAAAAGTCTGGAAGTTTTTCTAATATTTTATTACAAAGATAACTTTTTCCTGTTGCCGGGTATCCTGCAAGCAATACGATCGTTTTTTTCATGCTTATTTCCTCCGCTCAAATGATAGATATTTTTCTAAAAAGTTAAATGCGGCAGGGATTCATTCCTCCCTGCCGCACCTGATGAATTATATAATATAAGAGGGTTATTTAAACTTTTTTATCCTATAATTTAAATAATGAAGCCTTATCTATAACGATTTCTTTGATTCTTTCATTTGCTGGTCCTAACAGATTTCTTAAAGATGTCAGTGGTGTTACATCATCAGCTGTGAATGTTTTGCTGACAACCTCAATATAGTTTTTATTTAATTCTGTTCCCACGTTGATCTTTTTCATTCCTTCACGTACACAACGTTTCATATCTTCATCAGATACTCCTGTTCCTCCATGAAGAACTAATCCAACAGGTCCTAATTTAGCTTTTAATTCTGTTAATAATTCATAATTGATCTTAGCTTTAGATTTGAACTGACCATGTGTTGTACCAATAGATACTGCTAATGCATCTACATGTGTTTCATTAACATAATGAAGTGCATCTTCTGGTTTTGTATACATTGCAGCGTCTTTTTCTACTACAACACCTTCTTCAGCTCCACCGATAGATCCGATTTCACCTTCTACAGATACTCCATGTGCATGAGCGTATGCTACAACTTCTTGTGTATTTTTGATATTTTCTTCAATTGGTAATGCAGATCCATCATACATTACAGAAGAATATCCAAGATCGATTGCTTTTTTCAGTGCTTCAATGCTTTTACAGTGGTCCATATGAAGAGCTACATTTACAGAAGATTTTTCTGCTAAAGCTTTTACAGCTGCGATCAATGGTTCAAAACCAATATATTCAGCTGTTCCAAGAGAAGTCTGGATAATGATTGGAACGTTCAGTTCTTCTGCTGCTTGAATCATTGCTGGAAGCATTTCAAAACAATGTAAGTTGAATGCTCCTACTGCTCCTTTACCTTCATTTTCTTTAAATAATTCAATCAAATTTTTATACATTTCTTTACTCCTTTAATTTTGCCTTATACGTTGCGAATGAATTATATGTTTGCAGGGAGGAATTTCCTCCCCGTAAATGTTATGCATTTCCTCGGATCATATCCTTTGACATCTGCATCAGGTTCTGAACCTTATCCATATATTCCTTTACTTTTTCATCATCCTTCGCTTCTGCAGCTTCTTGACGTTTTTTATTGTAAAGTTTCATTAGATCTGTGCTCGCTTTTCCGTGCTGCTTGCAAAGTTCCAAGCTTTCTTCATAATATTTGATTGCCAGATCTGTTTCTTCTGCTTGTGTATACAGGGATCCGATTTCGTTTAATAATGAAACTCTCTCATCCCCTGTTTTACTTTCTAATTCTGTTACTTTTTCTGAAGCTTTCGCGATCAGTTCCTCTTTATTTGCAACAGGAACTGCCTGCTCTTGCTTCTTTTCTTTCTTCTTTTTACCAAAGAAAAACATTGATCATCCCTCCTGTATAACTTTCTATAATGATCTTTTGCTTTCTAATCTTAGAAGATTCCTGCGATAGATTTAATGATCATGAAGAAGAATCCTGTTACTACAGTATCTACGTCTGTACATGTCATGTTCTGGAATCCGATCTGTCCAAGCATTGGGGAAAGTAAAGCTGGTAAGATCATGATGAAGATACCATGTGCAATACATCCAATGATCGTTCCACGACGTCCACCAACCTGGTTAGCAAAGATACCAGCTGTACCACCTGCAAAGAAGTTACTCATAACTCCAGGTAAGATCATTGGTAATCCAAGCATTGGTGTTAAGAACATACCGATGATAGATCCGATTGTTGTAAAGATGAATCCTAAGATTACTGCGTTTGGTGCATATGGGAATAATACTGGGCAGTCTAAGGCTGGTTTTGAATTTGGAACCAGTTTCATAGAGATTCCCTGGAAAGCTGGTACTAATTCTGCTAACAGTAAACGAACACCTGCCATTAATACGTATAAACCTGTTACAAACTGTAATGCCTGTAAGAACATGAATACGATGTAGTTTGTAGCTCCTGCATATTCAGCACATGCTTTAGGTCCTGCAAAGATTGCTACGATTAAGTAAAATGGCACCATAACTACCATTACTGATAAATATGTATCCTGTAAGAACTCAAGGCTCTTAGGTAATGCAACATCTTCTGTTGATTTAGATTTATCACCTGTTAATTTAGCAATTAATGCTGTAAACATATATCCAAATGTACAGAAATGTCCTAATGCGATATCATCACTACCGGTAATCTGCCGCATAACTGGCTGTGCAAATGCTGGCATTAATGTTGCGAATGCACCACCAACGATTGATCCTACGATGATCAATGGAAGTCCTCTTAATCCGCAGAAGTAAGCAAATACTACGCAAAGTGTAGATTCCCATAATAAAGCCTGTCCTGTTAAGAAGATGTACTTAAATGGTGTAATACGAGCTAAAATAATATTAACAATAAAGATACCTGCTAATGTGATAGCGATCTCTGATCCAAGTCCAAGATCTGTCATTGCCTGACCGTTAATACCTTCGATAGATGCTACAAGACCCTTAAGTCCAAAGGCCTTATTAAACAGATCACCAAAAATAGCTAATGATCCCTGGATAACGCTTGAACCTGCGGATAATACTAAGAATCCTAAGATAGTTTTCATTGTTCCTGATACAACAGTACCAATTGGTTTTTTCTGTAACACTAAACCAAGCAGTGCGATCAGTCCTACGACAACAGATGCCTGTGTCAGGATGTTCTTAATGATAAAATTTAAAACCTGCATTTTTTCTCCTCACTCTCTATTTTGCTAGTTTTATAAAACTCCAAGATCTTTTAAAACCGGTGTCAGTTTTTCTTTGATCTCATTTTTATCGACCAATCGATCGAGAAAAATTGTTGGACAGTCCAGTGTATAACGCTCAAACTGTTTCTCAAAGTTCTTTCCTGAAAGAATGATGTCAGCCTTTGCTCCTCCTACACTAGAGATGTCTGTGTGGTCAAGTTTTGCCTCCACACCCAGTTCCTTTAATACGGCGTCTACACTCATCTGACATGCAAAACTGCTTCCCAGTCCTGCTCCGCATACTGTTAAAATCTGTAACATAGTTTCGTCTCCTTTCTCTTTTTAAAACTATTTCTCTTTGATCACTTCAAGTAACTCTTCGTAAGTCGTTGCTTTAGCTATATCATCAATGAGTCCGCGCTCTACAAACTCAACGATCATCTTAAGAATATCCATGTGGCTTTCACTGTCTACCGCTGAAAAACAGATCATAACTTTTACTTCACTGTCATCTCCATCAAATTTTACTGGCTGATTCAGTGTGATCAGACTACAACCGATCCCAATAGCTCCCTGTTCTGGTCTTGTGTGCGGCATTGCGATTCCATCTGCAATGACAATGTAAGGCCCTAATTCTTTGACAGAAGCAATGATACCATCAACATAAGATTGTTTTGCACATCCTTGTTCTACAAGCATCCCTGCCCCAATTCTAACCGCTTCTTCCCAATCAGAAGCATTTACCTTCAATTTAACGTTGTCTTTATTTAATACTAGTGATTCCATGATATTTCCTTCCTATTCATTTCTTTCCAAATGGCGAATAAAATCATCATAATCTTTATCTTTGATTAATTTTGTAACCCCTTGATCACCAATCAGATATTGATATAATCGTTTAAATACAACTTCCCACATATTGTATTGTGACTTTGGTACATTGAGTAAAAGTACAACCTGCACTTTTTCATTTTCCCAGAGGATTGGTTTCTTTAAAACCATAACGGATACGACTGCCTCTTCAGAGTCATTTGACATTGCATGCGGTATTGCTACCATATTGCCCAGTTCTGTCGTCGACATTTCTTCTCTTTTAAATACGGATTTACTTCCTTCTTTACTGATCAGTCCTCGTATCTGCATCTCTCTTGTCATATGTTCAAGAATCTCTTCTTTATTCTTAAATTCCACATCATAGAAAAATAATTCTTTTCGAAAAATCTTTCGATAATCAATTTCATCTTTTTGATCTTCTTTTAAAATATTTCCTATGAGCTGAATATCTGTTTCATCCAGAAACAGGTTTATTTTCTTTATTTTGTCAGATTGAAGTTCTGAAAGTTCTGCCGTTGTCAATACAAGATCCACCTGATCGATCAACTCTTGACTTACTTCCTGTTGCGAACATGTTTTGATCACTTCAATCTTATGTCCAAAATTCTGTTCAATCTTTTCTTTGATCAGCATCGCTGTTGCAACTCCTGCATAGCACACGATAATTGCTTTCTTTCTTGGTTTTTTCTCATTAAGCCCTTTTCTTTCCAATGCTGCTCCAAAATGCATCGCCAAGAAACCGATTTCATTTTCTTGTGTCCTAAACTGGAAATTCTCTTCAATGATCTCTCCTGCGATCACTGCAAGTTCAAATGCCAGTGGATACATATTCTTGATCGAATCTAAAAATTCATTTCGAATATTCATATCGAACCGCATTCTCTGAAGTGCCGCACTCAAGTGCATTGCCAATCCATTAATCAGCTGTTTATCATCGGAAAGATCAATGTTTGTCTCTTCCTTGATCTTTATCAGAATTTTTTCAATTTCATTTTTATATTCATAATCTTCTTTTGGATCATCAATCAAAAATCTCTGACTTGAAATCAGGTGCTGTGTCAAATAATAAACTTCATTTCCAAGATCTACTTGAAATTCTTGCTGAATGCGTTTAATGATCTCCTGAGCACATTCAAATTCAACTTTCTTTTCAAATGTTTTGATGTCATTTTCTTCATATGTCACACTCTTTTGCCTTGCAAAGCGTTTTAACATGATCAGACTATGAATCAAAACGTTTTTAAATGCCAGATCTGTAAGTCTTAAATTATAAACTGAAATTACATCAAGTAAGATTTCTCTTAATTTTTCAATTTCCTGTTCTTTAAAAATACTTTGATAAAATTGATTTTCTTCTATTCCAAAATACCCTTTGCTGTTAAAGATATATTCTGAAATACAATATCGTATCTTCGCCTCATCTCCTACGATCTTCACACCATCTTTCTTTGTGATACTGATTTTAAGATCGTAAGGTTTTAAGACTTTATCGATATTGCGAAAGTCTTTCTTTAAAGTAGAAGTACTAATGAAAAGTTCTTCTTCCAGATCAAAAAACTCTATTTTTTCTTTTCTTCCATTGAGTATCGACAGCAATAACTTTGAAATAATATACTTTACTCTGTCTTCTGGCTCTGATGGAATAATATTTTTAAAATCTTTTTCTCTTTTTTGTTCTTCCATCTCATTCTGAAATGCTAAAAATTTTTCCTGATCTTCAATCTTTAAATAATATCCTTGTCCAATCTCTGATACAACGCTTGCACCATGATCTTCCAATGCTCTATTTAAATCTTTCATATCATTTCGAATGGTTCTTGAAGACACTCCGATTGCAACTGCAAGATTATCTCCTGTCATACATTCTTTATTTTTCAACAATAATTTCAGAATCTGGATACATCGTTTGTTTGATATTTCCATTACTTTTCTCCTTCTGTACTAAATTATATGCAATATGCACATAAGAATATAGTTCGTCTTTTTCCACTTAAGGCGGAAAAAAAAGACGAAATTTTCGCCTTTTATCTTTAGCTAAAATTTCGTCTTTCACATTATAAGCAAACGAAGGGAGGAACGTTTGTTCCCCCCCCTGAATTTTTTAATTCTGTTGTTTATCAGTCATCTGATCCTTTGAGTAAGTACTCTCCCGGGTACAATAGTCCAAACTTCTCTGTGGCTGTCTTTTCAATAAATTCTTTTGTCTTGATATATTCTTTTTTCTTCTTTAATTCTTTTTTCTTCTCTTCTTGTTTCTTGATCTGGGATTCCACCTGCTGCTGCTCTTTGGCGATCTTCTTTGATTTCTGTCGTAGATTGATATAGGAAAATGCTAAAATGACTACAAATATCAGAACAATGATCATGATGATCTTTGTCCTCTGATCCAGCTTATTTTGTTTCTTTCGTATTGTCACTTTTACCACCTCTTTTTATTTGTTTCTTTAGTGCCATTGTAACTTGTTTTTTTTCTTTTTTCAATTGCCATTTCAGGTTTCTCTTGATATGAATTCCTGGTCTTAAACATACTTTTTCAAATTGTCTTATGATCTTCTTTAGCTTCTCTGTAATATGTATGACAGCCCTCAAAAGGAACTTGCTGCATAATTGATAATATAGAATCATTCCGATCACAATTCCGAGGAAAAAGAATCCTCTTAACTCGCCATCGTTATATCTACAAAGAAATATAAATGCCATCACTGCTGTAAATATTCCAAATCCTATATCTTCTATAAACAAAAACACGCTTTTATGATAGAATACTCTTCGAATTCCACGAATAATATCATATATTGCCTGCAAACATACACCAAATAAAATTGACGCAAGAAAAAATAACAACGGATCGGTTACAGTCTCTTTCATTATTTCAGTAACCTTCCTAATAATCCTTCTTTCTTTCCTGGCTCTTCTATATTAGAGTATAAAAAACTGTCAATCTTTCCCGTAATCTCTACTTCACCCTTCTCAACCAGTAATTTCTTTACATGGAGATTCTTTCCCTTAATCATTAACAGTCCCTGATCTGTGTCAAGAATGATCTCATTAAGATCAAAGGAAACAACATCTTTTACCCCTGTGATCACGCCAAGAGATCGGTTTGATAAGCTGATCTTATGTGCTCTTAAAGGTTGTCTCTCTTCTATCATACTAAACTTCCTCCCAAAATGTTTTATACATCTTATGAACAAAGCTTATAAAACATACCTATAAAAACTTGTACAGATCTGCTGCCTCATCTTTCTTCACTGTCTCTGCTATAGAAACTACTTCTACTGCTGTCTCTCTGTTTCCAAACTGGATATCTATTCTGTCTCCTGGTTTCACATTCGTTCCAGCTTTCGCTGCTTTGCCGTTCACTAGAACTCTTCCTGCACTACAGGCTTCATTCGCAACAGTTCTTCTCTTGATCAGTCTGGATACTTTTAAAAACTTGTCTAAACGCATGATTATGTCTCCTTCTTTCTTCTATGTTATATTGCTGAAATAGATATAGAAAAACTGCCGGATCCATAGAAACCGGCAGTTAATGTAATATCAAATGAACATTCTATTCGTTTACAATATCTTTTAAAGCTTTTCCTGCTTTGAATTTAGGTGCTTTAGAAGCTGCAATGTGCATAACTTCTCCGCTGCGAGGGTTTCTTCCTTCTCTTGCAGCTCTTTCAGATACTTCAAAAGTTCCGAATCCTACTAACTGGATCTTCTCACCTTTCTTTAATTCTTCTGCAACTACATCTGTAAAAGCTTTTAATGCCTTTTCTGCATCTTTTTTAGACAATTCTGTTTTCTTTGCAATTGCTGCAACTAATTCTGTCTTGTTCATTAAATTTTCCTCCTAATCTCAACTCAAACATAATTGTATATGTCTTTGAATTTGCATAAGATAATTCTATAGGCTTTCCTCATCTAAGTCAAGTAAAAACTTCAAATAAACCACGTTTTTATGCTGTTTTCAGGCTTTTTCTTTCGCTTTTTTATGGAACTGTGTTATAATGTGTGAAAACGACAAAAATCAACGATTAAGTGTCTGACAAATCTAAAAATTAAGAAAGAGGATAAATATGATTCAATTAGGAAAATTTCAAGATTTATATATTGTGAAGAAAAAGGAGTTTGGTGTTTATGTCAATGACCAAAAGGATGTAACAGACGGAAGTATCCTTCTTCCTGCCAAACAAGTTCCAGATGGTGCAAGGATCGGTGATCAGATTTCATGTTTTGTTTATAAGGACTCTGAGGATCGCCCAATTGCTACCGTTCATATTCCAAAGATCACATTAGGTGCGATCCGCCCTCTACGTGTCAAAGAAGTTAGCAAGATTGGTGCTTTCCTTGACTGGGGACTAGAAAAAGATCTGTTTCTTCCATTTAAAGAACAGTTAGGACATATCCGTCCAAATAAAGAATATCTGGTTTCTCTTTATATTGATAAGAGTGATCGTCTTTGTGCAACAATGAAGATTGGTAAATTATTATCGACAGATCATCATTTTAAAGTCAACGATTGGGTGCATGCCACTGTTTATAATATCAACCCTGATCATGGTGCTTTTGTTGCTGTAGAAGATCAGTTCCTTGGACGTATCCCAAAACGCGAGATTCACAATAAAATCGTAATTGGTGAACAGCTTAACCTTCGTGTTACAAAAGTGAATGAAGATGGTAAATTATCCCTAAGCCCTCATGAGAAAGCTTACCTTCAGATTGATCGTGATGCGAAATTAATCATGGATACCATTGAAAGCTATGATGGCCGTCTTCCATTTAATGATAAGGCGAGACCTGCTACGATCGAACGTGAGCTTGGACTTAGCAAGGCTGCTTTTAAACGTGCAGTTGGACGCCTGTTAAAGGACGGACTGATCACGATCACAGACAATGGAATCTTAAAAAAATAGCGAGGTAACTCCATGAAATATATCAAATCCGCTGGCTGCTTCAGCCTGTTTTATGTGATCTTGTATTTTATACTTTCCACTGGAATGGGGATTTTTATTACCAACACATATCTTTTTACTACTTTATTTTATGGTATTTTACTCATTGCCGCTTTTCTTTATCTTAAGATCTGTGGAGATGATACAAAGAAGACATTACGAATGCATAAGATCCATATTGGTTCATTTTTTCTCGTGATCCTTCTTGCCTTTACGATCCGTCCAGTTGCAGGGTTTATTACTATGATCGCCAATTTGTTTTTTCAAGATGTTACAACCAACACTATGACACAGAAAGTGATGCAGAGTCTTGGATTATCAGTTTTTACAACCGCTTTTCTTCCAGGTCTTGTGGAAGAGATACTGTTCCGTGGAGTACTTTATTCCAGACTGCGAAAAGCCAATCCCATCAAAGGAATCTTATTATCTGCTTTGCTTTTTGGTATAGCTCATATGAACTTTCAGCAGTTTTCCTATGCATTCTTTTTGGGTATCGTATTTGGATGCTTATTAGAAGCAACGGATTCCATTTTTGCAACCATAACTGCTCACATGATTTTTAATGGATCTTCCATCCTTTTAACTTATGCAATATCAAAAGTTTCACTTTTTGGTGTAAACAATCTTGATACTGCAAATACAGTAACGATATCTTCGATCATTGCATCCATTCCTGTTGCATTGATCGGACTTATCCTTAGTATCTTTCTGCTCGTTGCGATTGCTTATCTGAATGGACGGCTCGGCTATATAAAAACATGGTTTCAGAAAGATATCCGACAGACCTGGCCAAAGAAACGTGTTACAAACATCTCTTTCTGGGCTGCATTTATTGTTTGTTTTCTCTTTTCGATCATGATGGAGATTACATCATCTTTTCTTTAAACCAAAAGAACTTCAGAATATGTTATTCCTTTCATATTCTGAAGTTCTTTTATCCTTTGTAATTCTTGTCTACCAGATAATAATTCAGATCACAATACCCCATTCCTGTATTAGCCCCATTTATAACAGCTCTGCTTGTATACTGCCACATATCATAAGAAAATGGGATTGCTGGTGCGGATGCTTTCGTATAATGTGCCACCCAGATCTTATATTCTCTGATCTTACTATATTCAAAATAATTTCGAAGTGCTGAAGCTCCCGAATAAACCATAGGCTCAAATCCTGCTTTCTTTATCTCATCACAAAATGTTGTCGTGACTGCTGTCACATTACGTCTTCCTGTCTGAAATACCGCTTCTTCTTCGATATCAAATGCCACTGGGAGATCTAAATCTGTCGGATCGATTCCCTGCTCTTTGAGGAGTTTTAAGCAGTGTCTGGCTTCTTTTTTTGCATCATTGGTTGTCTTCGCATAAGAATAATAATAAACGCCTCTGTGAATTGATGCATATCCTGCATTGCGGAAATTGGTATCAAATTTACTGTCTTTCCTTCCTGCTCTCTTCTCATTCATCCCTGAACCGATCTTGATCATCGCATGATTGACATTATGGTCTTTGACCTTCTTCCAATTGACTGTCCCGTTATAGGATGATATGTCGATCACCTTGATCCGGCCTTTTTCTACTTGTGTCTTGATCGGCAGACCGATATTCTGTACGATCCATATAAAGATCACTGCAAAAAAGATTAAAACTCCACAGATCATCTTTAATTCTTTTTTATTCTTCTTTGTCAGTTTCATTTTTTTCATATTGATCTAACACTTTCTATCATCCTTGTCATTCTTCCACTGCATGTACATATGTCCTATTATCATCTCTTTCATAACTGCATGTCACAAATGTATAAATACGATCGATCTTCTTATCATCCAGCTTGATCGATGGTTCACTCATTCTCCGAATCTTTGTGATATATTCTTTCTTCTGCGTTTCATTTGCAAATGTGATCGGCATCTGATCCTGTGCTTTCACCGCATAAGCACTGATTACTTTCAAATGCATTGTCTTCTTTGGAGTATATAAAATGATCACATGATGTTTCTTTAGAAAGGATTCTTCTCTGAATTTTAGCAGCTTGGCAAACATCGTTCCATTTTTCATATGGTGTCCATAAATGATATTATTATCTGAGATAAACGACTTATCACATCCGTGATCTAAAAAGATCGTCCCTGAACTGCTTTTTTTCTTATTGTAATCCATATGAAGATATTCTTCGTTATCTTTACCTTGAACGATCGGATAATCAATTCCTGTCCCCTTTGCGTAAACCCAGCCAACAATGTCTGGATTCTTTGCCCGAAGTTTATCAAAATCAATCGTTCTATCTCCATTTGTCTTCTTTACATTGTCTTTTTTTATCTTTTCATAAGTATCTTTCGCTTCTTTATAAGATTTATAATATCCATACAGCTTATAGGCGCTAATGCAAAATACTGCAATACAGAGCAAGAGAAAGATATGATATAGTATCTTTTTCATAACCACGATTCTCCCTTTTCTTTTACTATAACAGAAAAAGTATCTGATTTCATTGATTGAAACCAAATACTTTCTTAATTTTTTATGATTGATTTAATTTTAAAGCTCTACTTCATCTCTTACTCGAAATACGCATCTTCTCTCGATGACTCCGATCTCTTCGAGTGTTGTCATCATGCGGTATACTGTTGCCATTCCAATGGAAGAATCTCGTTTGACTGCTTCGTAATAGATCTCTTTGCAGCATTCCCATTCTCCATTCAAGATAACATCTAGTAGAATCTTTCTCTGTTGTGTGATTCTCTTACCACTTTGTTGTAAAGCCTTCTCTACTTGTTCTTGGCACATGCTGTTCTCCACCTTGCCTTGCTGTTGTATGCATGACTGCGGGATAAAGTCTATGGCATGACACTTTATCTCGCATTCATACTACATAAATGATTATACTATATAAAGGTCGTTTTGATGAGTTAGTCTCATCTAATTACATATATAAGGTTAGCATTACCTAACCATTTTGTCAATAGTTTTTCTTAATTTTTTTATTTTTTCACGGTATTTTTTCTCATGTGCTTCCATTGAAAATACACACTGTTTATGATACAATGATAACCAAAATAAACATATCTTGTAGACTAGATATACAATTATTAGTAAGGAGGAATCTTTTTGAAAATACAAGAATCCGCTGAAAATTATTTGGAAGCTATTTTAATTTTGCAACAAAACAAAGGGTCTGTAAGATCCATTGATATTGCTCATTATTTGAATTTCTCTAAACCAAGTGTCAGTATTGCTATGAAAAATCTTCGTAATTCTGATATGATCACCGTTGATTCTGATGGTTTCATCTCTTTAACTGAAGCTGGTCATAAGATTGCTGATACGATTTTTGAGCGCCATACTGTTTTATCTAACATGCTGATCAAACTTGGAGTTCCTGCAGAGATTGCAGCTGAAGATGCCTGCCGTATGGAACATGTGATCAGCCCTGAAAGCTTTCATGCGATCAAAGCACATCTGAATTCTGAAGAACATATTAAAGCTCTCAGCAATCAAAACAAATAATTTGAAACAAAAGCACTTTTTTCTGTATATTACAGATCTTAAAAGTGCTTTTTTGTTTTCTACTGGTTTCGATAACTTCTTCTACAACACCGTTCTTTATGAAAGTGATATGACTTCATATCCTGCATCTTCTACTGCTTTTCTAAGCTCAATATTACTTAATTCACGATCATATGAAATAATTGCTTCTTTATCTTTTAAAGATACTTTTGCTGAAGCTCCTGCAACTTTATTGATCGCATTTGTCACATTATTGACACAGTGTTCACAAGTCATACCTTTGATCTTCATTGTTTTCGTTCCCATCACAGGACCATCTAAATGTTTTTCTTTTACTTTCTTTACAGTACCCGATCCGCCGCCACAGCAAGGACTTTCCCCATGCATATGTTTCTTTGTCTGTTTGATCGCAAAAACTGCGATAACAATAAGGATGAGTACAATAATAATATCTGCCATTTTATGATACCTCTTTTTACTTTACATTATTTATTTAGTAATTTACGGATCAGTTTATAAAGCTGGTATCCGATCACCCCGATAAGATATAATCCAATAAAGATTGCAAATGCATAAAACATAGAACCTGTTGAATTTCCCATTGCTGATTACCTTCCTTTTTTCTTGACTGATGAATCCTTCACCTGAAAACTGCTGCATCCTGAGCAGCCTGCACAGTTGCCTCCACATCCGCCTTGTTTCTTCTTCTGCACCTGTTTATAAATAACAAATGCGCAATATGCGATAATCAATAACAATATGATAATACTTACTGGATTCATAATCGTCCCTCCTTTATATCATATCTTTTTTATATGAAATTCGATAAGCAAGAAGCCGGATGTTTACACATCCAGCCCCTCTATTATATACCATTTCGACTACGCCTGAACAGATCTCTTTGAATATACTTTCTGATCTTTGTATGGATCTGGTCTGAATAGCAGGAATAACATTACAAGCAATAATACGATACCTACTGCTGTTCCTACTGTAAATGCTCCACCTGTTGCAAATGTACCGATCTGATATACGATCAGTGTTACAACATAAGCAAAAATATTCTGGAAAAGAATCGCAAACCAGAACCATTTTCTAGACTGCATTTCTTTTGCCATTGTAGAGATTGCTGCTAAACATGGAGAGTCTAACAGGTTAAACAGTAAGAATGAAAATGCTGCTACAGCACTTGGGAACCAAGTTCTTACTGCTTCTGCTACTGTGACAGCATCTTCTGATGCATCTCCAGTTACGTTTGCAAGTACACCCATTGTTGATACGATAGACTCTTTTGCTGAGAATCCTGATAAAGAAGCTGCAACAGCTTTCCAGTTGTCAAATCCAAGTGGTGCAAAGATTGGTGCGATTGCTCCACCGATAACTGCTAATAAACTGTTTCCTGGATCTTCAACAGCTCCGAATGAACCATTGACGAATCCATATCCACTTAAGAACCACATAACAACACAAGCTAAGAACAGGATTGTTCCGGCTTTGATGATGAATCCTTTTAATCTTTCCCATACATGAAGTAATACTGTCTTAGCAGATGGGATATGATACTGTGGAAGTTCCATTACGAATGGAGCTGGCTTTCCAGAGAATGGTTTTGTCTTCTTTAAGATGATTGCTGCAACTAATACGGCTACGATACCAATGAAGTACATACATGGTGCCATTAATCCACCTGCTTTATAACTTCTTGTTACATAACTTGTCATAACACCACCCATCATAGCGATAACTGGAAGTTTCGCTCCACATGGAATGAATGTTGCTGTCATAATTGTCAGTCGTCTGTCGTTGTCTTGTTCGATCGTCTTAGATGCCATGATACCAGGAATTCCACATCCTGAAGAAATCAGTAATGGAATGAAGGATTTACCTGATAATCCGAAGTGGCGGAATACACGGTCCATTACGAACGCAATACGTACCATATATCCACAGTCTTCTAAGATAGACAGGAATAAGAATAAGATTGCCATCTGAGGAACGAATCCAAGGACAGCTCCCAAACCACCAATGATACCATTAACGATCAGATCCTGGATTGCTGCGCTTGCACCGATTCCTTCTAAGAAGCTTTGAGCGGCTGGCTGGATCATCTCAGCTACAAATGTATCATTTGTCCAGTCTGTTACTAATGTACCGATCGTTGTTACAGAAATATAGTATACAACAAACATGATCGCGATAAAGATTGGGATACCTAAGATACGGTTTGTCACGATACGGTCGATCTTATCAGAGATCGTTAATTTTTCTCCGCTCTTCTTCACTGTAGTGGAAACGATCTTCTGAATAAACTGATAACGTCCATCTGTTACGATACTTTCCATATCATCGTCTTCAGCTTTTTCAATCTTTGTTCTGTTATCTTCTACTACTTTTGCACCATTTCCTGAAAGTACTACGCTTTCTGCTACTTTGCTGTCATTTTCCAGGAATTTAACTGCATACCATCTTCTCTTATCTTCAGAAATAGATGATGGAAGTACATTTTTAACTTCAGCGATCGCTGCTTCTACATCTTTAGAGAAAATCTCTTTTGGCAGATCTACTGTATTCTTCTTCGCAACTTTAATTGCTTCTTCTACTACTTCATCAAGACCTTTTCCTTTTAATGCGGATGTCTCAACGATTGGACAGTTTAATAACATAGAAAGACGTTCCACATCAATTTTAATCCCACGTTTTTCTAATAAATCTGCCATATTTAAAGCGATGACAACTGGTACACCAGTTTCAATCAGCTGTGTTGTCAGATATAAGTTTCTCTCGATGTTAGTTGCATCAACTAAGTCGATGATAACATCTGGATTTTCATTTAGTAAGAAGTCTCGGCTGACTACTTCTTCTAATGTATATGGTGAAAGAGAATAGATACCTGGAAGGTCAGTGATCGTGATGTCTTCCCCTTTTCTCTTTCCTTTTAATTTACCTTCTTTTTTTTCTACGGTAACACCTGGCCAGTTACCAACATACTGGTTAGCTCCTGTCAGGGCATTGAACATGGTAGTTTTACCACAGTTCGGGTTACCCGCAAGTGCGATATTAATAGCCATTTCTTTTTTACCTCCCTGGGGAATTGCTTCCCTATTAAATAATAGCTTTTCTTGATATTAGATATTACTAACTTTTATTAGATACTACTAACTCTTATGTATTAAGCTTCTTTAACTAATACACACTGAGCATCATTCTTTCTTACAGAAAGTTCGTATCCTCTGACTGTAATTTCAACAGGATCTCCAAGAGGAGCTACTTTGCGGATAAAAATTTCGCTTCCTTTTGTGATTCCCATATCCATAATACGACGTTTGTAAGCACCGTCTCCATCGATCTTTGCAACTATAACTGTGCTTCCAACTGCTGCGTCTCCTAAAGTCATGGTCATATCTCCTTTCTTCTCAATATTTCATTGTCTTCAAATCTATCAAGCATCTATCAAATAAACCGCTACGTGACAATTTATTCCTATAAACGCAATATAACAAACATATTAAACCATAATATGTCTAGCCATATCCTTATTAATTGCAACTCTGGAGTCTTTAATGTTCACAATGACATTTCCTCCAATTGCTGATAATACAGTTACTTCTGCTCCCTGTACAAAACCAAGATTTGCTAAGAATCTTCTTGTTTCTTCACTTCCACCGATTCTCTGAATTGTACATGTTTCTCCAATTCCAACCATAATCAAAGGCATAATATCTTCCCCTTTTTCTCTATTATTGTTAGTTGTAACTATCTTTTGTTAGTGTAAACTAATTTCCTTTTACAATTTGTTAGTATATTCTAACTTCAAAATACTGTCAAGGGGTTTTTTATATTTTTTCGTTATGCAATTTCACAACGTTGCTCTAAAATTTCTGTTAATGCAGCCTGACTGCTTGAGTGACTTCTTACTACTTCAATATTTTTATTCTTTGCTTCACTGACAGCACAACGTACCATTTTGTGTGAAACTGTGTTCGTAAATAATACGACTAAATCCGGGTTACCAATTTTCTTATTCAGACATGATGGCATCTGTGTAAATATCTTTGCCTTGCAGTTATGCTTCTTACAGATTGTTTCATACTGACGTACCATGCGGTCATGTCCTCCAATAATTACAATACTCATTTTGTGTTCCCTCCTTCTAGATATTGTCTTGCTGTTTTTAATACAGCCGGACATATGATCCATACGCCCGGCTGTTTATTTTCTTATTCTTTATTTGTAAATTAGATTGCTGCCAGCTGTTTACCCATGGCTTTTAATTCATCCTGAGCATCTTCATCTGGAGCTTCCTGACAGATTGCGTCTTCTCCGCCAACAACAGTTGCTCCTGCTCCTTCCATCTGCTCTACCCAGTTTCTCATCCATTCTCCGTCTCCCCATCCGTAAGATCCGAATAATCCGATTGTTTTTCCTGAAGCGAATCCGCAGACTTCTTCAACAAATGGTTCCATTGTTGATTCTTCTAACTGTTCAACTCCCATAGATGGGCATCCAAGTGCAAATGCTTTTGCATCTTTTAAATCTGCTGCGCTGATATCGTCTACAGAAACAACTTTTGCCTCAGCTCCGCCTTCTTTGATTCCCTCTGCAATATATTCTGCCATTTCTGCTGTATTTCCTGTTCCTGTCCAAAATGCAACGATTACTTCGCTCATGACTTATCCTCCTAATGATTGTCTTTCTTTTTTGTTTGAATGTTTTATTTTTAGTTAAGCATACCTAGGTACCTGATAATTTGTGTACATGTCGACGAGTTCTTTAAAACTCTTTCCGTATTCCACAAGTTTGACCATCTGAAAACGAACTTTATCGTAAACTTCAAAGACCTTTTTCGTCTGAGAAAGGTTGTCGTAAACCTTCCAGTAGCTGCAATATAAACAATTTTGTCCGTTGTTTTTGATAAATCCGATCACATCACATAATGGATATCCTAGAATCAAGCCAAGTTCATGTGGAAAATCTGCCTGCCCTGCTTTGTAAAGCCTGTAACGATTCTTAAGTGTATAAAGGATATTTTGAATCTGAAAGGATGAATAGCCGCAGTGTTTTAAAAATCTTTGGTTTTCTGGATCCATCAGATACTGGTTAACTTGCTGTTCACGATACAGCAGCCAGAGACATTTACCATTTCCTGAATAGATCAGTCCACACTTGATATCACTTCCCGCAAGTGACTGAATTAATTCTTTTGAGTCAATATAGTCGAGAGTTACTGCATTGGATGGCTTTAGCCCTGCAAGCACAGGTGCACAATGCATCGCCATCTGCATCTGCATACATTTTTTCCATTTTACATGACTTAATTCTACTTGATATCTCATCGATTCCTCCTTGGGTTAGTCTTAACTAACTATTTGCATCATACACCTATACGATGGATTTGTCTATAGTAAAAAATGAGAAGATTTATCACTATATTTTCTGCTTTTATAGTCATTAATCTTCCCATTTTTATATCTTTTATTCTATTTTCATATCCATTAATACGATCGTTCCAAACACTTTCCTATCGTATCAACTGATTTACACGTTCCGATGCTTCTTTGATCGCTCTGCCTTGTTCTTCTGTAATATTTTGTGGTTTGATCCGTTTCATCGAATGTTTCAGATCACTAATTGCTGATTTCAACTCTGATCTTTGTTCTCTGGATAATTCTTTTTTATGCTGGGCTAAATATGCCTCACCCTTATAAAGCATATTTTCTCCCTCATTATAACTTCCGATTGCATCACGTTTTTCCTGATCTTCGGATTCATATGCCTTAGCATCTTCCATTGCTCGTTCTATGTCTTTATCTGACATGTTAGAACTTGCTGTGATCGTAATGGACTGTTCTTTTCCTGTCGCAAGATCTTTGGCAGATACATTCAGAATTCCATTGACATCGATATCAAATGTTACTTCGATCTGTGGAACCCCACGCATGGCTCTCTTGATCCCTTTTAATTTAAAAGTTCCAAGGACCTGATTGTCCCTTGCCATGGCACGTTCCCCTTGCAGAACCTTGATCTCTACGGTTGTCTGGAAATTTGCTGCTGTCGTAAAAATCTGACTGTATCTTGTTGGGATTGTAGAATTTCGGTCGATCAATCTAGTTGCAACGCCTCCAGCTGTCTCAATGGATAAGGACAACGGTGTAACATCCATTAATAAAATCTCATTTAACCCTGCTTCTCCTGCGATCTTTCCACCCTGAATTGCTGCACCCAGAGCTACACATTCATCTGGATTCATATTCTTGCTTGGTTCTTTACCTGTTAACTGTCTTACTTTCTCTGAAACTGCTGGCATTCTGGTAGAACCGCCGACTAACAGTACCATATGAAGTTCGCTGGTACTGATTCCTGCATCAGATAACGCCTGATGAACTGGTCCTGCTGTCTGATCGATCAAATCTGAAGTCAGTTCTTCAAATTTGGATCTGGTTAATGTGATATCCATATGTTTAGGGCCATCTTTCCCTACTGCGATAAATGGCAGATTAATCTGTACAGTCATAGAAGAAGATAATTCTTTCTTTGCTTTTTCTGCCTCTTCTTTGATTCTCTGAACAGCTGTCTGATCCTTGGACAGATCGATCCCTTCTGCTTTTTTAAATTCCCCGATCAGATAATTCATGATCCTTTGATCAAAATCATCTCCTCCAAGATGATTATTTCCAGCCGTTGCCAGTACTTCGACAACTCCATCACCAATCTCGATCACTGAAACGTCAAAAGTTCCTCCACCAAGATCATATACCATGATCTTCTGGGATACGGATTTGTCTAGTCCATACGCCAATGCAGCAGATGTCGGTTCGTTAATGATACGTTCCACACTTAATCCCGCAATCTTTCCAGCATTCTTTGTAGCCTGTCTCTGAGCATCGCTAAAATAAGCTGGTACTGTGATCACGGCTCTCGTTACTTCTTCCCCGAGATAGCTTTCTGCATCCTTTTTTAATTTGGCCAGGATCATCGCTGAAATTTCTTCTGGTGTATATTTCTTCCCATCAATTTTTACTTTACGATCTGTTCCCATCTGACGTTTTACGGATGCAACTGTACGTCTCACATTCGTTACCGCCTGTCGTTTTGCTGGATCTCCAACCAGTCGTTCTCCATTTTTCGCAAATGCCACTATTGATGGCGTGGTTCTTCCACCTTCTGCATTTGAGATCACAACTGGTACTCCACCTTCCATCACTGCTACACAAGAATTTGTTGTTCCCAAATCTATTCCTATTACTTTGCTCATAGTCTTCCCTCCTAAATCAGTGTTGTTTTACAGATCAACACCAGTATCTGCCACCGAGACAACAGTTGCACATCAAATTTAACATGCACATCTTCATACACCAGTCTCCACCTGTGGAATATGGATTCTGATAAGTACTTTGTCTTTGCTGATACCAAGAACCATTTCCTTGCAGCTGTTGTAATAACATCTGATATTCATAATTATCAGGTTCCATGGAAACTGCCTGTTTTGCATGTTCCATAGCAGTTACATTATTTCCAAGGCCTTGATTGGCAGCTGCACTGTAATAGTACCATCTCGCATTTCTTCTGGCTGGTTCCATGCCATCTAAAACATTCCTTGCTTCCTGATAATAACCATTCCTTACATAATTACCTGCTGCTCTTAAATGCGTGTCCTTCTCATATCCTGTCGTTGTCTTCTGTCTTTGCTGAGCTCCGCCATTTGTGTAATAACCACTAAATTGTCCAAAAATATCCTCAAATGGATTCCATTCTCCATACGGATTCCCTTGTTGATTTCCATATGGATTCCCTTGTCCACCATAAGGATTCCCCTGACTCTGGTATCCACCATAAGAACTTTGGCTGTATCCGGTTGTTTTCTCCTTCATAACCTGTTGATAAGCTTGCTGTAGCTCTTTAAATTTCTCCTCAGCTGCCTTTGGATTATCAAGATTGGCATCTGGATGGTATTTTCTGCTTAATCTTTTATATGCTTTTTTTATTTCTTCTTCTGAAGCACCTCTTTGCACTCCTAGAATTTCATATGGATCAGACATTCTTTTCTTCCTTTTCTTTTTCTCGTTTCTTTCGTACCTGTTCGTATCGATACCATACTCCGGAATATAAGACATTTCTCAATATATCTATATCATCGATCAGTGGAAGCTGTTCAAAAGCTTTCGAACACTCTGCCATCATCATCGTTAGAATCTGATGGATCATATCTTCAAATTCCGGTTTTGTATATATATTTTTCAGTGGATTATAGTTGTGATTCTTCAGATCATCTTCAATATCTTCATATGCATCCATCAAATAAATGAATTTACCAAGGAAAAATCCAAATTGATTCAGAAGTTCTTTCCACTCATCATCCTGATACAACATGATCTCTGCCATGACCTTTCCAAACATCCCTGACATCTGGTCGATATCCTGATTGTCTTTTTTCTCTTCTTCTGACAGCTTTTCTAATATATCATTGATCTTATTCCATTTTTCCCTATAAAAATTTCTGGAAAACCCACTTTTATGGTATAAAATTTTTTCTAATACCAACTTCTCTAATTTGCGGTCATCATTCCAATCATCTTTACATTTGTAATAAGTTAACAAAATATTCATGTGCGCGACATAATCCGTGATATTGTTTACTCTTTCCTCATGTTTTTGCAATGGATGTGTGACACATCGCTTCATACTCTTTGTTGTTTCTAATTCATAAAGACTGGTTAAGGTCATCAATACAAAGACCATATCATAGGAAAGTGTGATCTGACCAAACTTTCCATAATGTTCTTTTAATTTTCTGCACAAACCACAATAGTATCCGTGATAGACATCGAATTCGCGGAATTTCATCTCTGATTTGTTGACAATGATATACCCAAACATTTTAGCTCCTCTTTACGAATGTGGTACGACACTTTGGACAACGAACTTCTATCTTTCCTTTTCCTCTTGGAATTCTGATCTTCTGTCCACATCCTGGACATTTGTAAATATGGTAGTTCTTCATCTGCTGTGCTTTGTATTTTCTATTGCTCCAGAGTCCCCGCATATTGGATGTTTTATTCAGGAACCATCTGTTTTCTTCGGCTCGTTTATAGATGTTTCTTGAAAACATACGGATATAGCAATAAATCAAAAGTGCTAATGCGATCCAATAAAAAATACGGCTAAGTGATACTACGCCGCCAAATACGATTCTTCCTGTAAATAGTGATAGTACAAATGCTGCTAAAATAATCTTCATTAAAAAGCGGTTCAGATCGTCATTTCCGTATCTGCCCTGCATGAATTGGTTGAATTTATCTCTCATAGACTTCTCCTTCTTTGATATCTGTTCTATTATGGATATCACATTTAAGTATAATGGTAATTATACGCAAACCTATGCAGAATAGCAATGAATTGGTTGTAAAGAAATTATAAATTTTATTTTATAATTCTAAGATATCAAAAACCATTCTCATCATGCTCGTGAATATAATTGACATTTATAATTATTTTTGTTAATATATTCCATGTAAATATTTTACATTTTATTTCAAAATCTTCTTTCTCTTATTCTTATTAAAATACTTTTGATACTCTCATTATACTTTTCTTAACTATTAATTATTGCTATAAACTACATTTCAATATAAAATGAAAGGAGAAACTTATGAGTCAAACTAAAAAATCGCTACAGGATTTAACTTTACTTGATCGTTTTTTATTTGCTGAAGTTATGGAAGATGCAGAAACTTTTGAAAACGTATTATCTATTATTCTTGGCCAAGACATATCCATTAAAGGACATCCGCAATCCGAACATGAAAAGCGTACATCGCCTTTAAAACGTCAGGTGCGTCTTGATGTATGGGCTGAGGACGATACAGATGCTGTATACAATATAGAAGCACAAAAGGAAAATACCAAAAATCTTCCTCACAGAAGTCGTTTTTATCAGGCATTAATTGATTCGAAACTTCTGGACCCGGGAGAGATAGATTTTTCAAAGATGAAAGATTGTTATTCTATTATTATTGCACCTTTTGATCTTTTTGGGGAAGGATTATATCAATATACTTTTCAAATGAACTGCAATGAAACTGGTCAACCTTTAAACGATGGTGCTATACGTATTTTTCTAAATACTCATGGTCAAAATCCCGAAGATATCAGTTCCGAATTAAAAGAACTTTTATACTATATGGAACATACTACCGAAGATATCTTTTGCTCTACACCACGCCTTCAGGAAATAAAAAAACATGTCAATATCGTAAAATCCAGCGAAGAGATTGGAGTGAAATATATGCAGGAATGGGAAGAAAAAATTCTTGAGAAACGAAAAGCACGTGCTGAGGGACTTGCTGAGGGACGTGCTGAGGGACGTGCTGAAGGACTTGCTGAAGGACTTGCTGAGGGAGATTACTTTCGATTAATACAACAAATCAAGAAAAAAATTGAAAAATCCAAGAATTTAATTCAAATTGCTGATGAATTAGAAGAAACACCTGAAAATATTGAGTCTTTATATCATTGCATCAAAGATCATTTTACTTTGGAAAATAAAGATATCTATAAACTTTATAAAGATTGTAATTAGAATAGGATTTCGATGCCTGAAATCATCAATCATGGAAGAATACCTGCAGCTGATCTACTGCAGGTATTCTTCCATGATCTTCTTTGTTTTATTGACCACGTATCCACTTCCGCCTCGTTTCTTCACGTTTTCTGTCATGGATACCAGTTCCAATGCTTCCCTATTGTTTGTTGCTGGCATTATGGTCACAAACCAGCCTATTTCTGTTCCTTTTGTGTCTGTCTGTGATTGTTTGATCTCTGCAGTTCCTGTCTTTCCTCGAAGATCTACCCCTTCTATGTTCGCTGCGTGTCCCGTACCAGAGGAATCTCTGATTACTTGTCGCATAGCTTCATTTACAGTATTCACAGCTTGTTTGGTAAATATAGTTTCTTTTAATACTTGTTTTTTTGATCCGTTTTCTTTGACCAGATATGGTTTCAGCATATTACCATTATTGGAAAATGCTGTGTAGATTGCTGCCATATGTACCGGGTTTACCATCATTTTCCCCTGTCCATATCCACTGTCAGCTAACTGAATATCGGAAGTAAATCCTTCACTTCCATAGGATGAAGCGTTTAGTCCAAATGTAAATTTCAGACTTTCTCCAAAACCTAAGTTGTCAAGCTGATCCTTCAAGGTATCTTTTCCTATCTTCAGGGCTGCTTTTGCAAAATAAATATTGTCAGAATAGATCATTGCATTTTGCAGATTATGCCCATTATAATCGTGCAATGTTGTTACGTAATAACCACCCCAGCTTTTATCCTTCTGCCAGCGTTTTCCACTGTTTCCAAAGTCATCATTTGCACGAAATTTATTCTGGCTTAGTCCGATCGCTGCTATGATCGGTTTGATGGATGATCCTGGTGCAAATGTTGCTTTAAAGCGATTTTGCATTGGTAGTCTTTGATCGCTATTGATCACATTCCATTTCTTCTGGCTCATTCCTAAGATAAATGCCTGTGCATCATAAGACGGAGTACTTACAAGTGCCTTGACCTCTCCTGTTGAAGGATTCAATGCAACATGAGCACTTTTATCATTTTTATACTGTTCGTAAATAGCCTTTTGCAAACTACTGTTGATCGTTGTTGTTAAATCCTTTCCATCTGTCTGAGATCTGACCGCCAGTGACTGTTTTTTCTGTCCATTAGAATCTTCTATGTATATCTCTAAGCCATTCGTGCCAGAAAGCTGCTCATCATATAATTTCTCAAGTCCTGCTTTTCCTTCGCCATTTTGCATATAACCGATAAGATGTGCTGCTGCCTCCCCAAGTGGATAGATTCTCCCAGTTTCTGTGGAAACAATGATCCCTTTCACATTGAGAAGATCTTTTGAATATTCTTTTAATTTGATCAATGGTACAAAAGAATCATCCGTCACCCATTTTTGATCAAGTTTCTTCTGAATCTCTTCTTTGGATAATCCTAATTTCTTTGCCGCAAGTTTTACGGAATTACCGTCCATCTTCCCAGGAACAAATCCTACAGAATAGATCTTACCCTGTACAGCAAGTGCATTTCCCTGTGCATCTTTGATCTTTCCTCTTTTGGCATATAAAGTTTTTACTCTGACTTTGTCTTCTGCTCCTAATTGCGGAAAAATAACGGAGTCATCCCAATCTATGCGATATCTATGATTTTCTTTGACAAAATCTGTACGGTTATTATAGGCAATAATTCCAGCATTTGTCTGCATTTTTACGTGATATGTCACGGTTGTGGATCTCTTCTTTGAAGTTACATCAGCATCGATCGTTTGGACCCCGATTCCCTTATAAATATTTTTATTTCTCTTGATAAATTCTTCTTTTGAAATACTTTTTTGGCTTTCTTCATTCAAAAGATCGTACATCTTTTCATACTTTCCATCTTCTGCATATGACATATATTTTAATAATGTGTCACCTGGATTCATCGCAATATTATTCTTATAGAATAATACAGCTCCCGCAGCTGCGATCACCAGTGCGACTCCTATTGCTGCCTTCTTTGCTATACTTCTTCTATCTTCCATATGATACTACCTCTTTCTGATTCCTACCTTGATCTGTATTATTTTATTTAATCGTAGAGATCTTTTCTCCTGTTTTCAAAGACAGGATTGGCTGTTCTTATATTTTGAATCTGTTCTTTATCTATCTGTGCATAGAGCAGCTCTTCCTTTTCTTCTCCTAAATACAATCTGGTTCCATCTGGTGCAAATCCAGTACTTCTTCCCATGTAATGTTCCTTACTGTAATGACAACATCCTAAAACATACATCTCATTTTCAATTGCTCTTGCCCGAAGAAGTGTCTCCCACTGCATAAATTTTCCTTTACCCTTAACCCATGCCGCTGGATACAACATGACCTGAGCTCCAGATAATGCTTCATATCTTGCAAGTTCCGGAAATCTGAGATCATAACAGATTCCAAGTCCGATCACACCTGCAGGTGTCTTAATCGGTGTAAACAAACAATCCCCCTTAAGCGTATTCATTGATTCATTCCATTTATATGCATTAAACAAATGTGTCTTTTTATAATCAGAGACAAGTTCTCCCAGGTCATTCAGGATTACCATTGTATTGTAGTTCTTTGTTTCATCCACAGTCTGTTCATTCATCCCAAAAATAATCCACATCTTAAACTCTTTTGCAAGCATCTTCATTGCCTGTACAAATTCGCCATGCAAGCTTTGTGCCTTTTTTGTATAGTTGTGTTCAGCATCCGGATAATAATTCATGAAATATTCTGGAAAAATGATCATAACTGCCTCTTCTTCTGTTGCTTTCTTTATATATTGTTTTGCTTTTTCTATATTTTCTCTCCAGTTTCCGGAAGATGTTGTCTGTGCAACCGCTATTTTATCCATGAAATTTTATCCCCTTTCCAGTCTCTAGAATACCATATTTCGGGCTTTTTTTGTACCGTTATTAACTTTCTTTAAATTTTTTGTAAAAAAAAATAAAAAAATTTAAAAATAATGCTTGCATTTCTTAAAACATTCGTATATAATAAATCTTGCGTTAAGGAAGCGCAGTAAAAACAACATAATTTAAGCGTGATTAGCTCAGTTGGTAGAGCACCTGACTCTTAATCAGGGTGTCGAGGGTTCGAACCCCTCATCGCGTACTAAAGCACTGTTTTTGGTTGATTTTGTAGCCGGGGATGGTGTTTTTCTTTTATTTAAATCTTATATTGTCTTGTAACTGATCTTGGAAACGTCTATAATAGATGATATTACTGATTAACTATCATTCTAAGAGGAGTCTCAAATGTCAAGCAACCACAAATTCGAATCGAATAAAAAATATTTTACGATTTCTATCTATACCATTGCTGTTATCTTGATCGGATGTGTGATCTTCCGCTTTATAACACAATGGTCTAATACAAGCAAACTGATCTCTCAATTATGGGAAATCTTATTTCCATTTTTTATGGGATTTCTGATTGCCTATATTTTAAACCCTGTTGTAGCTTTCTTTCAAAGAAATGTATCAATAAAACTTTTAAAGAAGAAATCTGCCAGTACACAGCGTGGACTCGCCATTTTGATCAGTTATCTTGTCATGGTTGGTTTTATCATTGTATGTCTACGATTTATCATCCCACAGTTATATGACAGTATTCGTGAACTATCCCTGATGATTCCCGATATTTATAAATCGATCATGTCGATTTTTGAACATTATCGTGAGAACAGCACAGATATGTTTCCTGGTCAGATTGCCGATATGATCGAGACAAAGACATTACCAAAGCTTTTCGAACTGACCAACAATCTTCTGACCAATATCGTCCCTATGCTTTATGAGGCTTCCATGTCTTTTGCCAAGGGATTATTTAACCTGTTTATCGCATTTATTGTTTCTATTTATATGACGATCGATAAATTTATTTTAAAAAATGCTGGAAAACGATTGGTTCTTGCAATCTTTAATGAAAATTTCTCTTATCGTGTACTTCGCACTTTAAAAGATTGTCATAATATTTTTTCTGGTTTCATTATCGGAAAATCCATTGATTCTCTGATCATTGGTTTACTGGCTTTTGTTGCGATGACTATTTTAAAACTTCCTTATACCGTATTGATCAGTGTTATTATCGGCATCACAAATATGATTCCTTATTTTGGACCGATCATTGGTGCAGTTCCTGGCGCTTTTATTCTTTTTATCGTAAGTCCGACGAAGTGCCTGATCTTTATTATCATGGTTTTTGTCCTACAGCAGTTTGACGGTCTGATCCTTGGACCTAAGATCCTTGGAGAATCTACCGGAGTTCGTCCACTACTGATTTTATTTTCCATCACTGTCGGTGGCGCTTATTTCGGTCCACTTGGAATGTTCCTTGGAGTTCCGTTTTTTGCTACAGTTCAATTTTTGATCGGAAACTGGGTAGATTATCGGTTGTATAAGAAGAATATTAAGTTAGAAAAAGAAGCTTAACATAATAAGAGGATTGACTCATATGATATTTTGTGAGTCAATCCTCTTTTATTGTTATTGATTCGCTATCTGTTCTGCCAGATCATTTAAATATACCCAGCGGTCCATCTTTTCATTCAAAGCTTCTTCTGTCTCTTCTTTTTGCTGCGTAAGCTCTGCTAACTTACCAGAATTTGTTGCATTTTCCATGATCTCTTCATCTAACTGTTCTATTTTTTCCTCCAGTTTCGCGATATCATCATCGATCGTTTCAAATTCTTTTTGTTCTTTGTATGTAAACTTGAGCTTCTTTTGATGTTCTTTCTGGAATTTCTTTCCATTATTTTCTTTTTTCTCTGGTTTGCTTTTTTCTTGTTTCGCAATTGGCTTTACTTTCTCCAGATAATCCGTATAACCGCCTTCGTACTGTTTTAAATGCCCGCCTTCTTCAAACGCAAAGATCCTGTTTACAATACGATCAAGAAAATATCGGTCATGAGATACTGTGATCACGATTCCTGCGAACGTATCCAGATAATCTTCTAAGATCGTTAATGTCTGAATGTCAAGGTCGTTGGTCGGCTCATCGAGGATCAGAACATTTGGTGCTTCCATCAATACTTTTAATAAGTAGAGACGTCTCTGTTCTCCTCCAGAAAGTTTATCAAGCGGTGTGTATTGAAGTTCTGGCGGGAACAGGAAACGGTCTAACATCTGGGATGCACTTGCCTGCCCTTTTGTTGTCTGAATGTATTCTGCAACATTTCTAATATAATCAATAACGCGGATATCACCTGTCATATCTTCATTTTCCTGTGCAAAATATCCAATCTTTACAGTATCACCAATCGTGATATTCCCTTCGTCTGGCTGAAGAATTCCCATGATCATCTTCATAAGCGTAGATTTTCCGCATCCATTTGGACCGATAAATCCAATCCTGTCATCTCTTAATACGATGTAAGAGAAATCATTGATCAGTTGTTTATCTCCAAATCCTTTGGAAATGTGTTCTAACTCGATCGTTGTCTTTCCAAGACGACTGCTGATCGAATCCATCTCAACATTTTGCTGCATGGATGGACCTTTGGCATTCTTAAGTTCTTCAAAACGTTCCGTTCTGGCTCTCTGTCTTGTTCCTCTTGCCTTGATTCCCTGTTTCATCCATTCCATTTCCACGCGAAGCAAGCTCTGGCGCTTACGTTCTGTGGCTAATTCCATCTCTTCGCGCTGGACTTTTAACTCTACGAATCCAGAATAGTTGGTATCGTATTCGTAAAGTTTTCCTTTGTCGATCTCTACGATCTTATTCGTTACACGATCTAAGAAATAACGGTCATGAGTTACCATGATCAATACGCCTCTAAAGCTGTTTAAGAATTCTTCCAGCCATAGAACCATATCGTTATCTAAGTGGTTGGTTGGCTCGTCAAGGATCAGTACTTCGGTTGGATCTACTAAAGTTCTTGCGAGTGCAACTCTCTTCTTCTGGCCTCCAGATAAATGATCGCATCCTTCGTCAAAATCATAGATTCCAAGTTTTGTAAGGATCGTTTTTGCTTCACTCTCTGTCTTCCAGTCCTGATGTTCTTTCCCATCCATCACATATTCAAGAATGCTTTGTTTCTTCGGAAATTCAGGATTCTGTGGAAGATAAGATACACGGATCCCATTTCCACAGATGATCTGGCCTTTGTCTGGCTCATTGATCTTGGCAATGATCTTTAATAATGTAGTCTTTCCTGTACCATTGACCCCGATCACACCGATCTTATCGCCACTGTGAATTCCAAGAGATACGTCGTCAAAAATGACTTTCTCTCCATAAATTTTGCTGATATGTTCAATATTTAATATATTCATCGTACTACTTTGCCTGATCGATCGCTTCGACTAATTCTTCTTTGGATACTGCTCCGATCAGTTTTGCCTTAACCTCTCCATCTTTGATCACTAAAAATGTTGGAACTGACATGATCTTGTACTGTGCTACGATATCAACATTCTGATCAATATCAAGTTTTCCGACTTTTACAGTTCCTTCATATTCTTCAGCTAATTGTGCTACCACTGGTGCCATCATCTTACAAGGTCCGCACCATGTTGCAAACATATCTACTAATACTGGCACATCACTTTTTAATACTTCTTCTTCAAAATTATCACTTGTAAATGTATATTCCATAATAATTCACCTATCCTTTGCTATTTATTTAAACATCGTTTTGCTTCGTCTAGTGACTGAAAAAATTGACAGACCCATCTGTTCATACATGGATGCAAATATAGAAACAACTGGATCTTGCATCGAAACTTTCCTTGTTTCATGATTATATTACCACTTTTTGTTTATTTTATGCAATCCTTTTACTTGGCATGACGATATGCGACTAAACGACAGATTGGATTTCCTTTAGCTGAAAATTTCTCCTCGTATTCTGTCATGACATTTCCTTCATTATATTCGCTGTGATGAAGATCATATGTATGATTTTCCAGGATCCATCCTGCTTCTTCTACCTGCTCTAAGGAGAAGTCAAATAAGTCTTTGTTATCTGTCTTAAACATCACTCTTCCTTCTGGTGTCAGGATATTATTGTATCGTTCTAAAAATCTTGTGGATGTCAGTCTTCTCTTTGCATGGCGGTCTTTTGGCCATGGATCGGAGAAATTTAAATAGATCCTGTCTACTTCATCTTTGTCAAACACTTCTTCGATATTCTCTGCATCCATACGGATCAAACGAAGGTTGTCCTGTTCAAAATCCTCTAATTTCTCTACAGCTCTTACTAAGACACTTGAATATTTTTCGATTCCAATATAGTTTACTTCTGGATTTCTTCTTGCCATTTCTATGATAAACTGTCCTTTTCCCATTCCTACTTCAATGTGGATCGGATGGTCATTTTGGAATACCTCTGCCCATTTTCCTTTCATCTGTTCTGGCTGCTGAATAGAGAACTTATTTTCAATGATCGTCTCTCTCGCTCCTGGTACATTTCTTAAACGCATTTATATTCATCTCCTTTGTCTTTTTCTCGAATCTTTGTTGATTATATCATAGACGATGGGTATAATAAAGAAAAAGTATGTGCCTTAAAAAGGCTTAGGATCTGCACTTCAAGGAGGAAATGCCCATGGAAATCGAAAGAAAATTTATCGTCCACAACTTACCTGATAATCTGGATTCTTATCCACACTCTGAGATCGAACAGGGCTATCTTTGCATGGAACCTGTGATTCGTATCCGCAGAATGAATAAGCAGTATTTCTTAACTTTCAAGAGTAAAGGATTGATGGCTAGAACTGAGCATGAATTTCCACTTGATAAAGCAGCTTATGAGCATCTACTTCCAAAGGTGGATGGGATTTTAATTTCTAAGACTCGTTATAAGATTCCAGATGAACATGGATTTGTGATCGAACTAGATGTCTTTCATGGAGAATATGAGGGGCTTGTGATGGCCGAGGTGGAATTTCCTAGCGAGGAAGTTGCTGTAGAATACGAAGGACCTGAGTGGTTTGATGATGAGGTTACGTTTGATTCTCGGTATCAGAATAATAATTTGGCGAATAAATAATTGTTTGTCATAATCTTTGACGTATATAAGAGATATAAAATAAATAAAAGGTAGCTAAACACGAATTTCATTGACGGATTTTTTACAAAACGCTTGTTCGCAAACTTTCCTTGCAAAACTCGCTTCGCTCAAACATTGCACCAAGTTTGCTGCGATTTTGTAAAAAATCCTATGAAATTCTATCGTTTAGCTACCCTGTATTTATTTTATATCTCTTATATACGCTGAAGTTTATTGATGGAAACTATGTATTATTACAAAAAATTACTTACAAAATTTTTTTATGAATAATAATGTTTCTATTTTATATTATTTGTCTACCAAAACTTTACATCGTTTTTTATAACAAGCGATTCCATAATTTAATATTGTTTCGTATCCTTCTTCTTCTAATTTCTGATCGTAGTGTTTTTCTTTGATCTGTTTTAGTGCCTTTTCGCATGCTTTATCTAGCATTTTGATATTTTCTGCGTATTTTACTTCTATGATAATTCCTGTTCGGGCTTGTTCTGCTTCGATCATGATATCGCTGTATCCGTCTCCGCTTTCTGTATTGGAGGTGATGTACCAGTCTGGATCGTAACTTAGTAAGCCTAATAAAACTCCATGGTAGAAGTTTTCTTTTTTGGTTGTGAAGGTATCTCGGATACTGATAGTTTTCATTAAATAATCGTTCAGTTGTTGTTCAATTGTTTCTGTATTTCCTTCTTCGAATGCTTTGCAGAAATCTTTTAAGCGATTTTTGTCTTTTCTTGTGGTTTCTTTGAACCATTCCTGAATCTGTTCAATAAAGATCTGTCGGATGGATTCGTTTGGGATTATCAGAGAGTAAATTCTTCCTTGTGGTTTTCCCTGTTGGGTGAGGTAGCCTGTTGCGAAAAGTACACTCCAGAGATTTTCGATCGTGCTGTCTAGTTCGTTGTATGTTAGTTCTAATCTGATTTCTTTCTGGATTGCTTTTCCTTCAATTAATTGTTCAATTTCTCTTCTTGTCTGTTGATTTGCTTTTTCTATAAACCGTTTTACGATATAATTTCCACTTGTATTGATCCAGTATGGCTGTGGTGTCGCATCTGGTTCTACTTTTAATGCTCGGCAGTGATTGATTACATCCCATGGGCAGTAGATATCTGTGTTTCCAAAGCGATAGCCGTCATACCATTTCTTTGTTTGTTCGAAAGCTTCTGGTACTTTGTAATATTGTAATATTTCTTTTACTTCTTTGTCTGTAAATCCAAAATACTCATCAAAATATTGGTCTGTGATAGAAAAGATATTGAAGTTATTTAGTCCTGTAAAGATGCTTTCTCTGGCAATTCTTAAGCAGCCTGTTAATACGGCCATGTATAGATTATCATTTGTTTTTAATGATTGTTTTAACATGTTTCGAAGTAAGATGATCATTTCATTATAGTAGTTATTCTCGAACGCCTTGTCTAATGGGACATCATATTCGTCGATCAATATGATAACTTTTTTCCCATAATATTCTTTTAAAATAGAAGATAAAATCCACAGTGCTGTCATTAACTCTGTATCTTTCATGTTATCTGACATTAATGATTTCATCTGTTCTTTTTGTTTTTCGCTTAACTTATCTCCTGACATTCGATCGTATAATCGTCTGGATTCTGCTGCCATGATATATTTCATCATAGCTTTTGCATCTTCATAATTTCCTGCTTTCGCTCCTTTTAATGAAACTGAGATTACTAGAAATTTTCCCTGATATTGATCGCATAATTCTTTGTCCTTTGAAATTTCAAGGTCTTCAAAAATTGCCTGATCATTTCCTATTTCAAAGAAATATTTTAACATACTCATATTTAAGGATTTTCCGAATCTTCTTGGTCTTGTGAATAGATTGACTAGGCCGTGTTCATTTAGCAATTGTTTGAGCAGGCCTGTTTTATCTACATAGTAATAGTTTTCTTTTATCATATCTTCAAAGTTTTCAATTCCGATTGGAAGTTTCTTTTGCATGAGGTTCCCTCCTTTCCGCATTTATCTTACCTTTTGTTCATATTTTACTATCTGATTATTTTATATGCAACTCAAAATAATCTTTTAATTTTTTCATAGCTTTCATAAATGTTCCCTGTGTGGCATCTTCTGCCAAATGATAATCCTTTAAGTAAAGAAAGCACATACGAAAAACAGAATCTCCGTATTCTCGCATAAGCCTTTCTAAAATTTGTTCTGTCGACATTCTTTTGATCTCCTTTCATCTTTTTAGAGACAATGAATTTAGAAAAAATTACATAATCTGAAAAGATTGATGGTTTTAATTTAACAAAAAATCCTGCCTGACACTGATTTCTCAATGTAGACAGGATTTCTTTACATATTCAAATATATTCTTGCTTTTATCTTGATTTATCTTTTAAAAAGAAAAAATTCAAAATTACATCTAATATAAAAAATATAAGTACAAATAATCCCCAATATACCACCAAACTGTCATATCCTAATCCCAGTATTCTGAAAATTATCTTATGTACTAACACTGTAAATAAGATTAATACTACATTCATTGCTGCTAATAAAATACTTTTCATTTTTCACTACCTCTTTCCTTTTTTAAATCAATGATTCGATCTGCACTTTTTGCCATTTTTTCATCATGTGTAACGCATATTATTGTTTTTCCTTCTTTTTTTAATTCTTTAAATAAATGAATAATTTTTTCCTTATTGTTTGTATCCAGATTCCCCGTTGGTTCATCTGCAAGTATAATCTCACATGGTTTTAACATCGTTCTTGCAATTGCTATTCTTTGTTGTTCTCCACCACTTAATTCGCAAACCTTATGTCCCAGATATTCTTTGGATATCCCAACTTTCTCTAAAGATTCTTCTAACTCTTTTTCTTTAAAATTCTTTCGATACTTTTTTGATAACAACAGATTTTCTTTTACTGTATCATTTTCTATCAAGGCATAATTTTGAAAAATATACCCAAATACATATCTTCTTAAATCTTGAACATCTTTCTTAGAAAAACTATTTTTTCCATTGATTGAAATACTCCCACTATCTGGTTTATCAATCATAGAAATCATATTTAAAATAGTAGTTTTTCCTGCCCCACTCTCACCAATAATTGCAATAAATTCATTATCATTGATTTTTAGCGAAAAATTTTTCAAAACTACATGATCACCAAATGATTTACAAATATCTTTTAATTCAATCATCACCATTGCTCTCCATTTATTATTTTTTCATGTAAATTTTTCTTACTTAAATAATCATACTCTAACTTTGTAACAATAATTTCTATGATACATGCTATAATCATAAAATACCATACTACTACATTATGTTTTATAACATATACTACTGCAGTTGTACACAAATTAATGCCTATCAAAACTAGAATGATTTCTTTTATTGACGACATATAGCCATATCCCCATAAAGCTTCTAATAATAATCTTTGTTGTTTTGAAAAATAATATCCACTAACTGCTATTGTTATAAATACTATGGAACAAAGTATAACTGCTAATAAAATTGCACTCTGCCACATTACTTTCTGTCGAATAATCACAAGATTACTGGCTGCCTGTCCATAAATATTTGTCACAGAGTTAAATTGATAAATGCCTAACTTTTGTTCTAATGCTTCTACTTTTCGATACGCATAACCTTGTTTTTTAGAATTATCCTCAAAATAAATGCTACCTGAAACTGTATCTCCTGCATACATAGATGCAATACAAGATGAATCCACCCCACCTGTATAAATGACTGCTATTGGATCTATAATCTGATTTTTCCCATTTCCTGTATCTGAATCATATGTAAAATAAGATTGATTCGTTTTCACATATATAATATGAATAGATAGTTTATCTTTTTTCAACATATTTTTTGGTTTATTCATATTTTTTCTAAAATAATTATCTATTGTAACCTTTTGGAAATAGAAATTTTCTTTATAATTTTTTACGATTTTTTTTTCATATTTCTTATACTGTTCTGGCACTAAAATATTAAGAGTATTTTGATCGTAATCAATCAATTTTGAAATGGCTTTCCCATTACATGTTTGTATTGGATTTCGCTTTAAATAATTTTCATCTATTTGAATACTTCTTCCTGCTGGTGAACAAATTTGCTCTTCTTTATCTCCAACATACTCAAATTCGTACCTCTGATTTCCTCTTCCATCCGATTCCTTTTCATAATTATCTGAGTTTATAAGAAATATTTTCATTTTATCTTTTGATTTTTGATAAAAATTTTTTAACTCATCATTAATATTTCTTGCTTCCAAAGAATCTTCTGCCACTGAAGAATCATATCCTTGAAAATTAATTGTATAAATATTTTTTGTCTTATTCCAATAACTCAAAGTATGCTGTTTATCTTTCAATCGTTGTGCATCATTTGTTGCATTACTTAAAGTTAACTGAACAGCTATAAAAACACTAATCAGCACTATATAAGATACTTTTTTGATTTGACTAAAAAAGCCATTTTTTTCCCCTTCTGATATATGCTTTTCAAAAGATAATATCATACAATTTATTATAATTGCCAACAGAAAAATTATAATACTTATCAATAAATTTACCAAAATACATGTAGACATATATTCTATTATTTTTTGTATTCCTTCAAACTTCCATCCAACTCCAATCCATATCATTAACCATATCATCTCATTGAATATCCAAAATCTTATGATATCTTTATTTATCTTCCATATAATTGATGCTTTCGAATATCCCCAATATTTCATTAAAGCTATTTTCTTTCTCGAATATATATAATAGACACTAAATCCTAGCAATAAAAATAAAACACTAAATCCTAACAAATACAACACAGAAAAATTATTTATTGATTGCCATTTTTGTTGATTGGTATATATTTTTACAATACCATATTGGGATAATCCCTGTTCTAATTTCTGCTCTATTGCTCTCGTCGTATGATCTATAAAAAATGTGTTTCCATATCCTACATTCTTCAAATCTTTAAATGGATACACATTTATTTTCCATGTGGTATATGGAAACTTCATATTTAAAACTTCTTGTTGATTTGTTGTATAAATAGATAATTCCTTTTCATTAAGGAATTCATATTTCATAATTGTTACATGATATTGATTTGCAAACTTTAAAAGTTCTTTATGAACTTCTGATACATTCACAAGTTCTTGTTGTCTGGCTTGAACTTCTACCACTCTCTTATGGAAAATCTTATCTGTCATGCGATAATCACTGAAAATTGCAAACCCAAAAACATTCATGCCTATCAATACAATGCTATATAAGATACAAACAATCTTTTTGCTTTTCATTTCACAGTTTTCTCCTAAAAAAAATACTATATCATTTTATACTGGTATCCATTTTCCTACCCATTTTCCAGTTACTATATTATATTTTCTTTTATATAAATTTCCATTTACTACTTTATATTTCCAAACATAAACATTTTTATATTCCTCGATATCTCCATTTTGCCCTTCATCTACAATTGCTACATTTTCTTGTGCATAAATTGTTTGAACAGAGAAATTAAGTCCCATCGAAAATACTAATACCCCACCTAAACATACAATTATCTTATTTAACCTCTTCATTTTCTTTTGCCTCCTTGTCGTTTTTATATACACGATATCCTTGAAATGTTTCTAATGATTTACACTTTCCTACAAATCTTCCTTTATAATATATTTTATATCCTTTATTGTTTTTTATAAAAAATGTATCTTTATTTTCTAAATTGTATATAATTTCATCTGGCATATGATCTGGATTATTATAATCTGGCTCGAATGCAAAAACAAAACTTAAAATATAACTGAAACAAAAAACCATAATGTACAAAATATATCCTCTGTGTTTATATTTTTTCTCCTGTCCTCTTATAATTAAGTCAAATCTTTGTTGAACTGTAGATCTTCCGCATCCAATAAAACAAAGGACTGGTATCTTCTTATGCATCTTATTATTCTTTATAATTTTAAGCATACATTCTAAATACTCATAAATTTCCATTTCATTCATTGATTCCGTTATTTTTTTATCGTTTGCGAATTCTAACATATCCTTGAATTTCTCTTTTAAAAAATATGCGAAAGGATTCCACCAATAAAAACACATAATAATTTCACACAACATATTTAACCACAGATCATGATGATTAAAATGCTGCAGTTCGTGTTTAAAAATATATTGTAATTCTTTTTCGGTAAAATCCATTTCCGGCAGTAGAATCTTAGGATGAATCAATCCTGTAATACATGGACTCTTAATTCCCTGTATTTTATATATTTCAAATTTATAGTTTTTATTATTTTGTACTGATTTATATGCCTTCTCTATCTTATTTGAATTATCTGGTACTAGTATTGATAAAAATCGATTGAATTGAATCTGTGTATGTATAAGCTTGCATATATACATAAAACTAATTAATATCCATACTACTATAATTACATCTGAAACACTATAATCCTTCCAAATATGTTTCATTAAAATATCACATATTACAGTCAACGCACGTGTAGAATAAATGTTTTTGGTGAATACAAAATTACATGGAAAAAACATTCTTAACATAACCATGATCATGAAAAATACCAACAAATTAGCACTATTTTTTAAAATAAAATTTATTCTATTTCCCAACAAACATACCACAATCATAAAAACACTACTCAATAATATACATGCAAATACTGATCCGTATGTTGGAAATGTCATATCTAATTATCCCTCTTTTTCGCTAAGATTTCTTTTCTATGCTTCAATTCTTGTTCCAGTTCATTTATAACCTCTTCATCCTCCTCATTTTTTATAAATTGAGCAACCAAAGATTTTTTAGAAATTTTATTATTAATTCCTGCAAAATTAGAAATAATATACTCTTCTATCTTAATCTTAGAAGTGTAAGTACGTGCTAATACATTTCCTCTATGTTCAATACCAGCAACTTCAATATAATCCGCTTTCAGTAAACTCTGAATGGATGCACGTATCGTATTAATATTCATACTTTCATCCAATTTCAAAATATCTGATGCTGCTAATGGATGCTCATTTGCCCAAAATATTTTCATTATTTCTACTTGTTTTTTTGTTAATTTTTTCATTGACTCACCTTTCTCCTTCAATCTTAATTTACTTTATATTTTATATGAAACTTACCATTTATACAAGTACAAATATAATATCATATTATTTTTTTATTGTATATGTTATGTTAAGGTATTTTAAAAAGAATTTGATTTTTTTCTACAAAATAAAAAGATTCTAAGCAATCAATCTGCCTAGAATCTTTTTACACTTATTCAAATAAACTTTATGCTTTCAATCCCTTACGAACTAACGCTCTCTTAAGTGCCAACTCTGCCCTTGCAATATCAATATCTGCGCTCTTAGCTTCGAGTCTCTTTCTTGCTCTCTCTTCCGCTTTCTTTGCACGTTCAACATCGATATCTTCCGGCCATTCTGCAACTTCTGCCAGGATACTCATGGTTGTTTCTGTGACTTCCACAAATCCTTTTAATAATGCCGCTTTCTTCTTGGTTCCGTCTTCTTCTGTGATTGTTAGGACACCTGGTGCGATGATCATAGTCATCGGGATGTGTCTTGCGTAGATTCCGACTTCTCCTTCGGTTGTATTTAACTCAACAAATGTGACATCTCCTGTATAAAATGAGCGCTCTGGTGTAATGACTTCTAATTTCATTGTGTTTTCAGCCATAGGATCACCTACTTATTTCTTGCTGCAAAACGTTCTACAACTTCTTCGATGGTTCCTGCATTCAAGAACATTCCTTCTGGAATCTCATCGTGTTTTCCTTCTAAGATTTCTTTGAATCCCTGGATCGTATCACTTAAGGATACATACTGTCCTGGTTTTCCTGTAAACTGTTCAGCTACGAAGAATGGCTGAGATAAGAATCTCTGTACCTTTCTTGCGCGGTCTACGACCAGTTTCTCGTCTTCGGAAAGTTCATCCATACCTAAGATTGCAATGATATCCTGTAATTCTTTGTATTTTTGCAGAATCTCCTGAACACCACGAGCTACTTTGTAATGTTCTTCTCCAACGACTTTTGGATCCAGAATTCGGGATGTTGATTCCAATGGATCTACTGCTGGATAGATTCCCATCTCTGAGATCGCACGTGATAATACAGTTGTTGCATCCAGATGGGCAAAAGTTGTTGCTGGTGCCGGGTCAGTTAAGTCATCGGCTGGCACATAGACTGCCTGTACGGATGTGATCGATCCATTCTTTGTGGATGTGATACGTTCCTGTAAGGCACCCATCTCTGTCTGCAGTGTTGGCTGGTAACCTACCGCACTTGGCACTCGTCCAAGTAAGGCAGATACCTCAGATCCTGCCTGTGTGAAACGGAAAATGTTGTCGATGAATAATAAGACGTCTTTTCCTCCACGATCACGGAAATCTTCTGCAATTGTAAGTCCTGTAAGACCAACTCTCATACGGGCTCCAGGTGGTTCGTTCATCTGTCCAAAGACCATGGCGGTCTTGTCGATAACACCTGATTCACTCATCTCTGTGTATAGATCATTTCCTTCACGAGTACGTTCTCCTACACCAGTGAATACAGAATATCCACCATGCTCTGTTGCGATATTTCGGATCAGCTCCTGGATCAGTACGGTTTTTCCTACTCCCGCACCACCGAACAGACCGATCTTTCCACCCTTCTGGTATGGGCATAGAAGGTCAACGACCTTTATCCCTGTTTCCAGAACTTCTGTCTCTGTAGATTGTTCTGAAAATTCCGGTGCTTTTCTGTGGATCGGTAAGCGGTTGGCTCCTTCTGGTGCCGGTTTATTATCAATAGGATCTCCCAGCACGTTAAAGATTCGTCCTAAGGTTGCCTCTCCTACAGGAACGGAGATTGGTCCGCCTGTAGCCTGTGCTTCCATTCCACGGACTAATCCGTCGGTTGGTCCCATTGCGATACATCTTACGGTGTCATCACCCAGGTGCTGTGCAACTTCAACGACTAATTTCCCGCCGTCTTTTGTCTGAATATCGATCGCATCATTGATCTCTGGCAGGTTATCACTGCCAAACTTGATATCCAGAACCGCACCGATGACCTGTGTGATCTTTCCTGTACGATTATCTGCCATGTTATTTCCTCCTGCTTCTTATATCGAGTCCATCATTTCAGGGCTTCTGCTCCTGAAATGATCTCTGTTAATTCTTGTGTGATCGCTCCCTGTCTTGCTCGGTTGTATGCAAGTTCTAAGTTTGAGATCATCTCTTCTGCATTACTTGTCGCAGAATCCATTGCCTGCATTCTGGCTCCATTTTCACTTGCTACAGATGTAACTAAGGCTCCATAGATCATGCTGCAGATATACTTTGGAATTAATAAAGAAAGTGCTTCTTCCGGCTCTGGCTCAAAATTCATTGGAGCCTTGCTTTCAGATTTCTCTTCATTTGCCTGCTGATCATTCTCAATTGGGAGTAATTTTACAAGTTTTGGTTCATGAACCACGGTATTTTTAAAATCGGTGTATGCCAGATAGATCTCACCGATCTCTCCATCTTCAAAGGCTTTTAGAAGCTTCTCTCCTAAGATTCTGGCATCATCATAGACTGGCTCGTTGATCATCTCTGAATCATCAGAAACAATCTCATACCCACGATGTTTTAACGTATCCATCGCTTTATGTCCTACCGCATAGATCATGATATCTTCTTTGTTCATACCGCTGTCCCGGATCAGTTTCACAATATTGTTATTATATCCTCCTGCTAATCCACGGTTGGATGAAATGGTAATGATCCCTTTCTTTGTGGAACCATTTTCCTGTAAATACGGATGATTGATATTACCTGCTTTGGCAAGGATCGAGCTGATCGTCTCATACATCTTATTAAAGTATGCTTTTGACTCATCTGCACGCTGCTTGGCTCTCTGTAACTTTACCGTGGATACAAGTTTCATCGCTTTTGTGATCTGTCCGGTACTTTCGACGCTGGCTTTTCGTCTTTTAATATCAATTATCGATGCCATGACAGATCACCTTACTTTCTAAATGATTCTTTTGCTTCATTGATCGCTTTGATCAGTTTCTCTTCTGTTGCATCATCCATGACTTTCGTCTCGGCAATGCTTGTAAAGATCTCTGGATATTTTGTATCGATCAGTTCAAATAATTCTTTCTGGAAATCAAGAATCTGATCTACTGGCAGGTCTAAGAGATGTTTCTTGACTGCTGCATAAATGATCGCAACCTGTTTCTCAACTGGTAATGGCTGATACTGTGGCTGTTTTAAGATCTCTCTGATTCTCTCACCCTGATCTAATCGTTCTTTTGTATCATCGTCAAGCTCTGATCCAAACTGGGCAAATGCTGCCAGTTCTCGATACTGTGCAAGGTCTGTACGGATTGGTCCTGCGATCTTCTTCATTGCCTTGATCTGTGCAGATCCTCCAACTCGTGATACAGAAAGTCCAGCATTGATCGCTGGTCTGAAACCTGCATTAAACATCTCTGTTTCCAGATAGATCTGTCCATCTGTGATAGAAATAACGTTGGTTGGAATGTATGCAGATACATCACCTGCCTGTGTCTCGATGATCGGAAGGGCTGTTAATGATCCTCCACCTAATTCATCGGATAATCTGGCTGCACGCTCTAAAAGTCTTGAATGTAAATAGAATACATCTCCAGGATAAGCTTCACGTCCAGGTGGTCTGCGAAGAAGTAAGGAAAGTGTACGGTATGCAGTTGCATGTTTGCTTAAATCGTCATATACAACTAATACGTCTTCTCCTCTCTCCATCCATTCTTCACCGATCGCACATCCTGCGTATGGTGCGATATACTGAAGCGGTGCTAATTCACTGGCTGTGGATGCTACGATTGTTGTATAATCCATCGCTCCAAACTCTTCTAATGTCTTAACGATATTAGCAACTGTGGATGCTTTCTGGCCGATTGCCACATAAATACAGTGAACACCCTGTCCTTTCTGATTAATGATCGTATCAATCGCGATCGCTGTCTTACCTGTCTGACGATCTCCGATGATCAGCTCACGCTGTCCTCTTCCGATCGGTACCATCGCATCGATCGCTTTGATTCCTGTCTGGATCGGAGTATCTACGGATTTTCTTGAGATTACTCCTGACGCAACTCTTTCAATTGGACGATATTTATCTGTCTCGATCGGACCTTTATTGTCAATTGGCTGTCCTAAGGAGTTTACGACACGTCCTGTCAGTTGATCTCCAACTGGCACTTCTACCACGCGGCCCGTTGTCTTGACAATATCGCCTTCGTTAATATTCTTTCGGTCACCTAAGAGTACAGCACCTACGTTGTCCTCTTCTAAGTTTAATACCATTCCATAAACTTCCCCTGGAAATTCGAGCAGTTCTCCCTGCATCGCTTTCTCTAATCCATGGATTCTGGCAATTCCATCGGCAACCTGTATTACCGTTCCAATATCAGAGGTTTCAAGCTTTGTTGAATATTGTTTGATCTGTTCTTTGATCACAGAACTGATCTCTTCTGGTCTTAAATTCATGGGGCTTATCTTCCTCCTGTTCTATAGTTGTATTTGTGACAGATATCTGCCCATCGAATCAAGCTTTGTACGAATGGAATTATCCACAATCCGATCATCCATACGAAGGATCAATCCACCGATGATGTCTTTATCTGTCTCATAAGTCACCTCTAACTTCTGATATTCTGAAGAAGCAATGACTTTCTTTAAGATCTTGTCTTTTTGTTCTTGTGACAGCGGCATTGCTGACGTTACATGCAGGGCTCCGATTCCTAACTGACGTTTGATATTCGAAATGATGTAAGTAAAGATTCCATCAAATTCTTTAAAACGTCCTTTCTTAATGATGATCATCAAAAATCCTGTCATATCATCAGAAACCCGGCCATCAAAAACGTTCTTTGCTGCCTCCATCTTCTCTTCTTTTGTGATCTGGGGATGATTTAGGAAATTCACGAAATCTGTGTTGGAATCTAAGATTTCTTTGACAGCTTTCGCCTCTTCCAAAGCTTCTAAAAGATCGTCCTCATCTGTTTTCACAGAAATATAGGCATCCCCGTAAATCTTATCTACTCTTGAAGCCATGTCTTATCACCCATTTCCTGTAAGGTCTGATCAACGAAAGCATTCTGGTCTTTCTCATCCATCTGGTTCTGGATGAATTTGCCAGCCATTAAGACTGCCATCTTGACCATCTCCTGCTTCATCTGATCCTGTGCATTGATTCTTGCAAGCTCTGCCTCATGATTCGCACTTTCTATGATCCTTGCAGCTTCTTCTTTCGCTCCTGCAACGATCTCTTCCTCTCTCTTCAGTGCTTTCTTTCTGGCCTGTGCCATTAAGGCATCTGCTTCTTTTTCAACATTTTTTAGCTTATGATCGTATTCGGCTTTTAACTTTGCAGCTTCTGCCTGATCGGCTTCTGCCTGATCGATCTCATCTGCAATTCTGTTCTTACGGTCTTCTAAGATCTTACGAACCGGTTCAAACAGAATATAGGAAAGCAATGCAAACATGATGAACACTGCGATTCCCTGCGTAATCACATCAAAGCCAAGCTGAATATCTAATCCAAATATTCTTCCGTCCACGCCTTGGCCTCCCTTCGGCTTGTTTTATTAAAGTTTTGCAAACAGTGGATTTGCATATAATAAGATCAAACCAATAACCAGACCATAAAGACCTGTTGTCTCTGCTACCGCCTGTCCAAGAAGCATGGTAGATGTGATATCACCTTTCGCTCCTGGATTACGTCCTACTGCTGCTGCACCCTGTCCTGCTGCGTATCCCTGTCCAACACCAGGTCCGATACCTGCGATCAGTGCAAGTCCTGCTCCGATCGCAGAACACCCTAATACAAATGCTTCACTTGAAATATTCATAGTTTTTTCCTCCTAAACTACATAAAATTTTGTCGCTAAAATTTAAGCTTCCCGCTTATCTGTGATAAATGTCATTGTCAGCATCGCAAATACAAATGTCTGGATCGCTCCTGAAAACAGATCAAAGTACATATGCAAGAATGCTGGAATACCTAGCTGCGCAAGCCATGGCAATAATCCATACCACAATGCCATCATGATCGTTCCCGCCATAATATTTCCAAACAAACGAAGAGACATGGAAAGCGGTGTCGCAAACTCTCCGATCAGGTTAATTGGAAATAAGATTGGGATCGGTTTGAAAAGATCTGTAAATACATGTAATTTACTCGTCTTAAACGCACTGTACTGAATCAGTACAAACGTGATCAACGCTAACGCAAGCGTTGTTCCATAATCCGCTGTCGGTGGTCTTAGGCCAAATAATCCAGATGTATTTGCAAAAAAGATAAAGACCATGATCGTTCCAATGTAATTTACAAATGGACGCCAATGTCTTCCCATGCTTCCCTTTACCAGATTATCAAGCACTTCAACGACCATCTCCACAAAATTCTGAAGTCCTGACGGCTTCTCATCACCGTGAAGAACTGCATGTCTTGCGATCAATGCTAATACGATGATAAACACCATAACGATCAGCGTCGTCACATGCGTTGTCGTGATCCAGACCTTATGCCCGAAAAACTTCAGCGGGATCAGCCCATGCACCATAAAGTCAACGTCATCACCGGATGATGCTGCCAACATCATGGGGGCATTCATAATTCCCATAGCACAACCTCCTTTTTATTATATTTTCCATTTCTCCGATTTTCTCTTTCTCCATGTTAGAAACCCGGAAAATGTGATTCCCGTTATTCTTGTAAAACTCTGCGTGTGATATGCTCGTGGATCGGTTTTTGTAAGAATGCTGCAAACTTACTGCTTAGGAATCCAACCAATGCAGCAATAAACGCACTCATACTAAGTTTGATCATCACGTATAAAATAACCAATGTTGCTACATATCTTATCAACGCACTCTTGATCATATTCCGGCTTGCCTGATGAGTATCCATCTGTACAGACTTCTGGATGCTTACCATCATCGTTGTGATCATCACGAGAGCAAAGATCGTTCCCACAATAGCTCCGATCAGATATCTTAGATCACCTCTGGTTATTATCATACCCAAAATCGCAGATAACACTCCGCACAAAAGAATTCCGATCACAAGATCTAGGTATGTCTCGTCTAGCTGTCTTAATTTATCTCTCATCTTTATCCTCCATATCTTCCTGTTTTAGTATATTGTGAATCAGAGAATATACTCCTCTGATTCCTCCCATAATACCAAGAATCAGAAAAAGAAGAAATAGATTTGTGGAAAAATGTTTATCAATCCACATTCCGATCGCCATGCATAAAAAAACAGAAGTCAACATCGTAATTCCTATCTGAGTCACCAATGACAACATCTTGATCACTGGTCCATACTTATGCATAGATATTTCCTCCTTCTTGCGAAATCTTTTTACAAAGATTATTATAACATTTTTTACAAATGCAAACCACCATATTTTTTGTTTCTTATCTATTTTTACCAAAAATAACCAGAGAAATTGAATTTTTCATCAATTTTTCTCTGGTTTCTTCTTATTAAATAGTTATTTATTTTTTTGAATAATTTTTTTCATTTTTGTGTGATCATTCCACCAATTTTTTATTAGTTTCCTATATTCTTTTATCACAATTTTCCTTTGATTCTTTGTGTTCATTGCACAAATAGTATCAAATATGGTAGACTATTTTTACATGACTTCAAATGAATAGGACACAAATAAAGGAGGGCAGATTTATGCCTCTTACATTAAATGAATTATATACACAAACCAAACATCAATACCATCTTTCCATGATCGCAGGTGAAACTGGGATCGATCATATCATGAACTGGGTTTATGTCTCTGAAGACAGTTCTACCCACGACTTTCTAAAGGGTGGAGAACTGATCATCACGACAGGGATCAACTGTCAGGATGAGGCTTCTCTTTATGATTTTATTGAAACGATGATCAAAAGCCATACTTGCGGGATGATCTTAAATACGGGAAAATATATTCTTTCCGAAGATATCACTGATTCTATTAAAGCATTGTGCAACAAACACAACTATCCATTGATCGAGATGCCTTGGAAAGTTCATATTTATGATATTACAAGAGATTATTATAATAAGATCTTTATGGATACACAGAAAGATACTTCGATCACGGATGCATTTTTATCTTTTATTGAAGAAGATTCCCTGCACCATTATGATGCTTTGCGAATTCTTGAAGACAATCATTTTGAGAAAGAAGATTGTTATGAGATTGCTTTAATAAAATGTAATAAGAAAGCGATCTCTGATGATCTTAAATTGCGTCTGCTGTTTTTGATGGAAAGTTATATCAAACTAAACGATCTGGATATCCATATTGCTTTTTATAAGAATCATTTTTTGTTTGTTTTTCATGACATGGAAGAAGAATTGATTTATAACGAAATATCTTCTTTGATCTCTACACTGGAAAATTCGTTTAAAAAAATGCAGATTTATGCAGGGATTGGAAGTTCTGTCCACACGCTTCGTGAGATTCGTGTAAGTTATCAACGTTCTCTGGCTGCTCTTGTTTATGCTGCGAATAATGGACAAGAAATTGCCCGGTTTGAGGAGATGGGATTCTTTCGAATTCTTCATTCTGTGAATGATAAAAATCTTTTGATGGCTTATCATGATGAGTATTTAAAGAATATTGAAGAGTATGATGAGATTCATGATACAAATTATCTGGAGACGTTGCATCAGTATCTGCTTTGTAATGGGAGTATTCAGCATGTGGCTTCGAATATGTTTTGTCATCGAAATACGATTACTTATCGGATGCGGGTGATCGAGGATCATTGGGATTTGAAATTGGATGATACGGTAGAGAGGTTTCATTTGATGACGGCGTTTTTTATCCGGGATTATTTGAATTTGTAGTTATCAATCATCTAAAAGATGTAAACCAACATAGTAAAACATCCACTCTTCTGTCTTGAAAATCTTAATTGTATACAGGAATGTCTTCAGGTATTCATAAAAACATAAAGAACGATAGGTGTACGAAATGATAGAATTTCATAGAATTTTTTGCAAAATCGCAGCCAACACGGGCACTGTTTGAACGCAGTGAGTTGTGCAGGAGTGTTGGCGGATCAGCGTTTTGCAAAAAATCCGTCAATGAAATTCGTTTTTCGTACACCTATCGTTCTTTATGTTTTTATGAATACTCGATACATTTCTGTCATACAACTTAAAATTTCTTGCCAATTTAACACACAAAGTCATCCATACCCCCGTCACTCCTATGATCCAGAATTCATTTCCTACAAATGACAATGTAATGTCATTTTCCATAAACCAGGCTCCGCTTGTAATATAGAGATTTGTTGGGTTTAGCAGGCGTAATATAACATTCATAAATGTTACATTCGAATAGTAAGCACCTAGGAACAATGCCATGTTTAAGAGAATTAATATAGCAAATGAAAAATAACTGTTCCCTAGCAAGAATTGGATTGCGATCGTTGCCAGTGCAATCAACAGGATGATTCCAAGATATACGGTAAGTGTTAGGATCAAGTATTGTATCTGCGTCATTTTAAAGAATGTAACAAATGGATAAAACCATCCCGAATATCTTTTTTCTGCAACTAGTGTGGAGGCAACCGAGACATTCCATAGTCCTTTGAATGATACGCAGTAAAAAAAATAAATCCATGTAACACTACATAGTATCGCTGAAAATAAAATTCCACTTAACGTCCCCGTAAAAGCTTTATAATCCATGATTCTCTTCCCAGTTCTGGTTGCATCTACAAGATCATTTGTCTTTTGCAGTCTCTCATAATCCATGATAAACAAAATACTGAGTGCCATCAAAAGACTCATTTCCACGATTAATTTTTTCCCTAACTTTGAATATAATAACGAATGGATCTCATAATACTGTCCTGGATAAAAAGCATCGTTATATTCTTTATCAGATTTGATCTCCTCCACTCTTTTTTGCAGATGCTCATAGTTATCTTTTACGAATTTCTTCATAAATCCCTTGGGGTGATACTGAAGCATTTCTTCTTTTTGTTTTAGGATCTTCGTCATATCAAGTTTGTCATACAAGTCGATATTTTCTTTGTAATATTCTTGATATGCCTTAGATAACTGCTTTCTTTCATTTCTATTTTTAGCTTGACGTGAGTGGTTTGTATCATCTGTTTTTTTAATAATGTCATGCATGATCACTAATTCTTTGGATGTATCCTTATTTCCCGCCTCATTGTAAATAATTAAACAATTCACAAGACAAAATATCACTGCCAATAACCAAAGCATTGGATTTTTTACGATCTTTTGAAACTCTAATTTAAAAATTCTCATAAATCCACCTTTTTCCATCGCTTACTTCTGATCTTATAAAACAGAAGCATCACTATGAGCCATGTGGCGAGTGCATATAATTCCCAGTATGCCAGAACCTGATCATTTGTGATCAGAAAGAGCATATAATAAATTTTCCTCATAAGAAACATCATCACCCCACATATTGGAATTGAAACCGCAACAGCTCCCATATAATTTCCAATTGTTCTGCCGATAAAATCAATGATCACAATACTTGCGATTGCAAATAATAAGATCAGGGCCATATAAAGCAACATATAAGTTCCAAAAGAAAGCTTATCGCACCAGTAAGAATTTGAGGCGATTCCCCAACTCTCACATCTCCAAAATACTGATAATCCCTTCAAATGCCAGATGATCCCATATACAGCCATTTGAAGAATTCCAACAAAGAGTGCAGCAAGTGCACTTGCTATCAATTGAATCTGATAAATCCTTCTTCCTGTTTTCGTCGTTGCCAGAATCGGAATAACCTGTCTTAAACGTTGTTTTAGCTGATATGGAATGATCAATGCAAAAAAACAGATCATGATCAAACCACCGATCGTTACCATATCTTCTTGCAAAATGTAAAACACTCCCTCATGTACTAATGATATGTAATCTCTTTTTACCCTCTTTTCGATTGCCTTTTGATATAACTTCGTTCCATCAAAAAATCCATCTGCTTTTAATTCTTTATATTTTTTATCCGAAACTCCATATTCAGATCCTTGAAACTCTCTGATATGTTCTAAAGCTTGTATATCCAAAAAAATTTTTGATGTCTTATCATTATAAAACACATAATTTTCTAATATTTTATCAAGTTCTTTTTCCTGCTTTGATAAAGTTGTTTTTTGACCAAGTTCTTCATATTTTTTATTAAAAATTTCATAATCCACAATCCCTCTTTTTGAAAGCTCTTGATCTTGTTTTATGATCTTTGCAAAACCTCTTTCTAATTCCTGATGTTTCTCCTGGTATTGTTTTTCATCTTTTACTTTCCACTTTGGTCCCCATTCTTTCACTAGTTCTGCCGTAAATGGAATGTCATACTTTGTATTTGTTAACTGTCCTCCAGTTGGATATCGATATATTTGTGTAAATGTCATATAGTATAAAATAGAGAACATACATAATAACAGTATGATTCGAATATCCAATATTTTTTTACATTCATTGATTATGATCCGCATGTTATTTTTCCTCCCTGTAAGTGACTAAAAATACATCTTCAAGGTTTGGTGTACACGGTCTTGCATTATTATCTTCTTCCTCACTATAATATCGGACCATCATTTTTTCTGATTCCTGTCGCATGGATAAAATGATTCGTTTTTGTTCAAATTCTTGGATCTCGGATTCGTTGATCGATTTCTCAAATACCTTCCCCTCAAGCTCCTTGCAGATGTTTGGAACTGTATCATTTTTTAATAACTGTTTTTCTTTGATCATAATGACATGATTTGCAATGGATTCAATGTCTGACACAATATGTGTTGAAAGGATCACTATTCGATCCTTGGATAATACGGATAATATATTTCGAAATCTTACCCTCTCTTTTGGATCAAGTCCTGCAGTTGGTTCATCTAATACAAGAATTTTTGGATCATTTAACATTGCCTGTGCGATCCCTACACGCTGAATCATTCCACCAGAAAATTTTTTCATTTTCTTATTGGAGACATCGCTTAATCCTACTAACTCCAATAATTCTGGAATTTTTTCTCTTGCAGCTTCTTTGGAAATTCCTTTTAACGCTGCAAGATAATCAAGATACTGCGTTGGTGTATTATTTTTATAATATCCAAAATGCTGTGGCAGATAACCGATCACATCTCGGTATGTTTCTCCCATTTTATAAATATCCATTCCATTGTATAAAATCTCTCCGCTTGTCGGATACAAAAGTGTTGTGATCATTTTGATCAATGTCGTTTTCCCTGCACCATTTGGTGCGAGCATGGCATATAAACCATTTTCAAGTTCCAGATTAATATCTTCCACTGCTGTGAATTTTCCATAATCTTTTCTAATATGCGAAAGTGTAAGCATCCTTCTCCTCCATTCTTCCAACCAAAATAAATAAAGCCATAAAACACACGATCATTGTTGCAATCTGAATTCCTAATGGAATATATTCAAAAAGAAATAAAATCTTTGTTTCCTGTAATCGCATGATCGCTGCGAAAAGTAATACCCATATTGCACCAAGACCCGCAAAGCACTTATAGTTATTCCATCTGTGATAAATGTATACAGCAATGATCGCAAAGACCAGCATACTTGAAACTCCAACAACTCCAACCGATAAGATTGCTTTCTCCCTAATCCCACTAAGGAATAAAAAGCTGGTATTCACCAGAGATAATACGACTGCTGTATAAAATAGGCGAAGGCTCACAATATAATTCATCGAATAATACATCGTATTTCTTAATTCATTGATCTGTGTCTGTTCGTCCATATAGCAAGTAAAGTAAGAAAACAATAGAAAGAAAACGGGCATTCCCAAAAAAGCTGCCCCAAATTGTCTAATTTCCTCCTCAAAGGAAAGTACTAGTCCAAGACACACGGCAAAATAAATTATAAACGTCGCAAAAAATACAGAAAGATTTTTATAATAAATGACTCTTAACCCAGGTCCTAGATAAATCTTTTTCATTCTTTTTAGAAATGAAATCTTTTGGGGCATACCTTTTAAAATGATGTCTTCAATTTCATTCTGTATTTCTGACCGCCGTGGGTAATGAACGTCCATCTGTTCTACATAAAATTCCTGATTATTTTCTTTTTTCATTACTGATAGTCCACCTCGCTTTTTATTTGTCGTATCATTTTATAAAATCTTGATTTCACTGTGTTTTCGGAAATATTTAATGTCTGCGATATATCCTGAAATGTCCTTTCTTCAAAACATTTCATATAAAAAATCTCCTGCCACTCCTGCTTATATAGCGAAACAATTTCCATAATGTCCTCTATCAGCTCCTTATGGATGATCAACTCAGACAAGTCCCTGACCGCTGTTCCTAAATTACCACTATGAAGTTCCAGATTCTCATCTGTCATATCAATCTGTTCTTGCTTTAATGACAAACGATGTACCTTGCTTCGATAATGATCACATATCTTATTCGATGCAATCCTATACATCCATGTCCGAAATGAAGCCTTTTTATGATCAAATATTGTGATCTTTTGCAAGATCTGTATAAAAATATCCTGTGTCAAATCTTTTGCAAGTTCTTCATTTCCTGTTTGTCGGTATACATATGCATAGACTTCTTTGTAATAATATGAGATCAGTGCGTTGGCTGCTTCTTTATCTTGTTTTTTCTTTATTCTTTTGATTAACTTCTGTTCAATTCGCATGCATGCCACTCATTTCTTGTTTTTTTGTACCGTACATTATTATATACGAAATCATTTGTTAAAAAGTTTTAATTCTATGAAATAAAATAAAATCGCTATGCAACAACCTTTATAGACCATCACACAGCGATTTTGTTTCATTAAATTTTATAAAAATGGCACCATATACACTGGTACACAAAAAATGTCTTGATCCTTACTCATATCTTTCGTATAAACCAAATATCTTTTCAATATTCTTCTTGAATATTTCTCCGTAAACACATCTAACGATTTATGCGTTTTATATCCTGATGATTTCACCTCTATAGGAATGATTTTATTTTTTCTTGCTAAAATAAAATCTATCTCATAATTATGTTTCGAATTTTTATTCATAATCGTGTGATAGAATAATTCATTTCCATTTGCAGCCAGACATTGAGCTACAATATTTTCATATAAATACCCCAGATTTACACTTAATCTATCATTTAAAAGTTTTTCATAAATTTCATTTTCAGTGAAATCTTTATCTTTAAACATCAGCGTTACAAACAATCCAGTATCACTTAAAAATAATTTAAATCTTGATAAGTCTCTTGTATTTGACATACCTGCATCTGGATCATTTGTATTATATGCTACCAAAACTGTTTTCGAATCTTTTAATTCTGCAATATATTCTAATATTTTATCTTGTTTTTCTCCATTTAGTACACTACTTGCCTGATATCTGGCTGCATTTTTATTTAGCTGTGCTGGAATTGCATCGAATAACATAGCTAAACGTCCTGTTGGATCAATTTTTGCGAAATCACTTTCATACAAATTCAGAATGTCTCTCTTTATCTCATCTACTTTTCTAAAATTGTTTGTTTCAATATAAGTTGATACTGCTTGTGGCATTCCCCCAACTAACATATATAGACGAAATTGTCTTAACTGCTTACGGTTGATTGCATCTCCTAATCCTTGATTCATTTCAAAACATTTTTTTAATAACGGAAATGTTGCTGTATCTCCAATTGCCCATAAAAACTCTTCATAGTCCATTGGATACATACTGATTTTTCTTTCTTCACTAGGGATTAAAATATCTTTCACGTTTTTCTTAATTGAAATAAGTGATCCTGTTTCAATATAATCATACCGATGATCCGCAACTAATACTTTGATTGCCTGACGTGCTACAGGACATAATTGAACCTCATCAAATATGATCACTGATTTTCTTTCTTGTAAATCTACTCTATATTGCAGCTGTAACTGCAGAAACAAAAAATTCAAATCTGAAACATCTTCAAAAAGTTCCTTTGTTTCTTTTGATGCTCTTGCAAAATCTATTAATATATAACTTTCGTATTCATTTTTAGCAAATTCTTCGACTACTGTTGATTTACCGATTCGTCTTGCACCTTCGATTAAAAGTGCAGTTTTTCCATCAGAATCCTTTTTCCATTCTTGCATTTTACTATATATTTTACGTTTAAACATGAAGTATTTCCCCTTTCCGCATTTTTTATTCTTTTATTTTAGCATGTTTCCGCATTTTTTTATATAGTATTTTTACATGTTTCCGCATTTTTTATTCAAGTTGTCATACAAATAATTTTATGATTTTACTATGCCGATATCATCTCACTAACTTCCAATATCATTCAATGCCCCACCTTGTTCTTTATCAAACAAAAATGAGGTCTTAGGCAATCCTAATGAATCTGAGCAGAAATTTGCATAAATTGTTTGAATGTTTCCAATTTTCTTCAGATCTTCTTTTAGATGATCATACCCTGTGTTAAATTTTGTTTTTAATGCTTCCGTACACAATGTATTTGTTTTCTTTACTTTTTCTTGAATCTCATCTACATCTGTGGATGTTAACACTAACGGTTTCTCACTTAATACTGGGATATGGTGTTCCAATGATCTTAAGATCCATTCTTTATGAAATTTATGTGTGAGTGCGATATAAACTGCATCTACCTGCGGATCATTTAACAATTCTTCATAATCTTTATATACTTTGACTTCTCGATTGCCTGTACAAACTTTCTGGCGATTCTGCCAAATCCTATAATTCCAAAATTCATATCATTTTCCTCTCGTGATGTGTAATTTTATTTCTGGAAATCAATTCTTTCTTCAGTTATAATTATAGTATATGTAACGTAAAACACAACAGGAAAGGAGATTTCATGTCATGCAATTACCAATTTCTCTCGGCAATCAAGGTTTTGCTTCTCTTCGTGAAAATCATTGCTTTTATATCGATAAAACAGATTTTATCAGAGAATGGTGGGAAGAACATGATGTTGTAACTTTGATCACACGTCCTCGCCGTTTTGGAAAAACTTTAAATTTGAATATGATGGAATGCTTCTTTTCTATACAATACAAAGACCGTTCTGATCTATTTGAGGACCTTTCTATCTGGAATGATCAGAAATATCATGAATTACAAGGAACTTATCCTGTGATTTCACTTAGTTTTGCAAATATCAAAGGCCGTACTTTTGAAGAAACGAAACGTGGAATCTTACAGATTCTTGTAAAATTATTCAGCATTCATTCTTATATCAAAGACGATAAAATTCTGAATTCTGAAGATTGGGAATTTATAAATTCTGTAAATATGGATATGCCTGATGATGTTGCGAGTCTGACTTTGATGTACCTGTCTGATTACCTCAGTCGTTTTTATCAAAAGAAAGTTCTAATCTTTTTAGATGAATACGATACCCCATTACAAGAAGCTTATATTCACGGTTATTGGGATGAGCTGACAGGATTCTTACGCAGTTTATTAAATGCTTCATTTAAAACTAATCCATACCTTGAACGTGGGTTAATGACTGGAATTACGAGGATCAGCAAGGAATCTATCTTTTCTGATCTTAATAATCTCTCCATCATTACAACCACCTCCGAAAAATATAGTCAGCAATTTGGATTCACTGAAAATGAAGTGTTTAAAGCTTTAAAAAGTTATCATTTGTCTGACAAAGAATCTCTTGTAAAGTCATGGTATGATGGGTTTACTTTCGGTTCACAGAAGGATATTTATAATCCATGGTCTATTACTTGTTTCTTGAAAGAGAAGCTGTTGAAGCCTTATTGGGTTCATTCAAGTTCTAATGCTCTGATCAGTAAATTATTGCAGATAAGCAATCCTGAAACCAAAATGATCATGGAAGATATTTTAAATGGTGGATGCTTAAAAACTGAAATTGATGAAGAAATTATTTTTGATCAGTTAGAGAAAAAACGCGGTGCTATCTGGAGTTTGTTACTTGCCAGCGGTTATTTAAAAGTGTCTGATCGTTCCTTTGATGAAAAAAGAGGTCGCTTTGTCTATTCACTGGAGCTTACAAATAAAGAAGTAAAATTAATGTTTGAAGATATGATCCGAGACTGGTTTTCTGAAGATGCTACTCCTTATAATGATTTCTTAAAAGCTTTTTTATGCCAAGATGTCGATTATATGAACGATTACATGAACCAAGTTGCTACTTCTACATTTAGCTCTTTTGATACAGGCAAACAACCTTCTGATTCTTCTCATCCAGAACGATTTTATCATGGATTTGTTCTTGGATTGATCGTTGAACTTTCTGATACTTATAAGATAACTTCCAATCGTGAAAGCGGATTTGGACGATATTATGTTATGTTAGAACCTTTTGATAAATCTAAAAATGCTTATATTCTGGAATTTCAGGTTCATAATCCACGGACGGAAGATTCTTTGGAGGATACTGTATCTAAGGCTTTATTGCAAATTAATGAGAAAAATTATGATGCTGAATTGATTGCTGATGGATTTAGGAAAGAACAGATTTGTCATTTTGGATTTGCATTTGAAGGGAAACATGTTTTAATTGGATAAACGTTGATCAATGAAAAAAGATACCAAACTAGTAGTGAATCATTTGGTATCTTTTTTCGCGTTATAACATCTTGGTGATCTCGGAGAGATCTTCTAAGATCACATTCGGTTTTACATCGCTTGTTGTTACATCTTCTCTTGTACTTTCTCCACTTAGCACTAAGATTGATATCACATCACTTTGATCTGCAACTGCGATATCGGTATACAGCCGATCCCCTACAATAGCGATCTCGTCCGGTTCGTATCCCGTTTGCTGAATGATATAGTCCAGTGTATGTTTCGACGGTTTTCCAAAAAATTCAGGAAATCTTCCCGTTGAAGCCTCTATAAGTTTTGCTATTGATCCACAGTCTGGAATAAATGCTCCGCCTTCCATTGGGCAGTTCCAGTCTGGATTGATTCCAAAATATATACAGCCATTCCGAATATAATGACATGCTTTGGAAAGCTTTTCATAAGTTAAAGTGGTATCAAATCCCAAGACCACGATATCTGGATCTTCTTCTGTCAGGTTCATATCAAAATATTGAAATTCCTGGATCAGGGATGTGGTCCCTACTACATAAATGCTCTTTCCATCGTAATGTTCTTTAAGATATTTGATGATCACATGACTTGAGATCATCATCTGATCTTTCTTGATCGGTATCCCAAGCTTCCCAAGTTTCTCAATATAAGCCCGCTGGCTTTTTGATGAATTATTGGTAAAGAAGTAATATTCCCTTCCGGTCTCCTCAACTTTCTTTAAAAAGTCTTTCGTAAATGAAAATAGTTCATTCCCAAGATAAATCGTTCCATCCATATCAAGAATAAAACATTTGATTTTTTCAAACATATGATTCCCCTGCAAATCCCTTCATTCTTTATTTCTCTCCTCGATCATGTCGAACTTTTAGAGCTAATGCACATGCAGCACTGATCAGCGCTACAACTGTAGAATAGATACCTACATAAATCGTATCACCTTTTCCATAGTTGATCAGCAATGTACAGATTGTTGGTACCATCCCAGCTACTAAGAAACTTGGCACATGATATACAAAAGAAATTCCTGAATAACGTACTTCTGTTTCAAAGTAAGAAGACCATAAAGAACTGATAACAGCCCAGATCAGGTTATACGCAATACTCCAGCCAAGAACGATTCCAATAATTGTGATCGCAAGGTTTCCTTTGCTTAATTCAATAACTTTCAGCGTAGGAATACTCAAAACAGCTGATGCTAAAGCTCCAATTACAAATGTTCTTGTATTTCCCAATTTTTGTGCGCACCATCCACCAAACAGTGTAAATGGAATCTTAAAAATACATGCTATGATCGTAATAATATAAGTCTGGATCAGTGGCATTCCAAGCCAGTTAATGCAATAGGACAAGATCCATACGATAAAAATATTATAAAATGTTCCATCCACCCATCTTGTACCACATCCAAGAAGTAATGTTTTCCAGTATCCTTTTACCATTGGAATAAATCCAACTTTATGTTTCTTTCCTTCTGCTTCTTCTGCCTCTAATTTTGCCTGTGCCTTCTTATAATCTTCTGTTTCCATCATTTCACCTTTTTGACGGATAACGATCACTGTCAAGATAATTGCTGCCAAGAAAGGAATTCTCCATCCCCATGTAAAGAAAATATCTTCTGGTAATAACAATGTTGGTACTGCGATCAAAATAGAAGATAATCCGAATCCTATCGGAAGACCGATTTGTGGAATCGCTGCATAGAAAGATCTCTTATTCTCTGGCACATTTTCGTATGCCATTAAGATTCCTCCACCCCATGTTCCACCACGTCCAAAGCATTGTGCCAGACGCATTAACTGAAGAACGATAACTACTCCGACTCCTGCGCTTGCTGCTGGCGGCAGGATTCCGATGATCGATGTCGAAATTCCCATCATCAATAAAGAGGCATACATCGTAACTTTTCGACCTTTTCTATCACCAATATGTCCAAAGAAAATCGCACCAAATGGACCCGCAATATATCCAATCGCAAATGACATATAAGAAAGGATCAGCGCTGTTGTTCCATTTCCTGTCTGTGAGAAAAACACTTTATGAAACACAGTTCCCGCTGCCGTTCCGTATAATAAGAAACAATACCATTGCACCGCACTTTCAAACAATGTGATCGTTGCAATTTTTCGAAAATTATTTTTTCCCATATATTTTATCCTCCTTCTTGTTAATCTTCTTCCCCTTCATAGTATTTAAATGGCCATGGTCCTGAATAATCAGCACCCGTTGGAATTGTCTGATAATGTGTATTAATGCGATCTCCCTGAAGGTCATGAATCAAATATCCTGGATTTCCAAGGAAGAATCGATCTCCTCCACCTTTGAATTCCTCTTTTTTCTCTTCCTCTGTAAGGTTTATATCATTTTTCCCCCTAAAATCAACTTCCATCTGCATTGCGATCGGTGGACATGTCACACATGGAATTTTATGCCATGATGTAAAAATAGCAGTATGCATATGACCACAACATAACGTAACATTTTCATGTTTATTTAAAATCTGTGCAAGTCTGTCTGCCTGATCAAATCCTTCATCCATTGCTGGCAATCCTGTTACAAATGGTGGATGATGTGTAAATACTAATGTTGGTTTCTCAGGATATTCTGTAATTCTTTCTTCCAGCCACTCTGCTACCCGATCGCTTAATCCACCCGAATGACAAGATGGTTTGCTTGTATCAATTACGATCACTCGAACTGGATATTCATCGATTGTATAGCAGATATAAGGTTTGATATCCTCTTTTACCGGAGTTTCCTCTGTAAACATTTCTAAAAAGAAGTCTCTTTTATCATGGTTCCCAGGAACAATGTAGACTGGTCTTGGAAGTTTTCTAAGTCCCTCTCTCATAAACTCATATCCTTCCCTTGTTCCACCCTCAGACAAATCCCCAGTCACTACAAAAAATTCTGGTAATTCATAATCCTTCATTGAACAAAAATAATCGATCGTCTGATGCAAGGCTTTCATTGTATCTGCTTTCTGGAAAGATAATTTCCCATCACCTCTTAAATGGAAATCTGAAATCTGAATAACTTTCATAAATGCAACCTCCTTTTTCATATCACGCTCTCGAGAATACATTTTTATTGTTCCGGAATAATAAATGTGTTAAAATTAATTAAACTTTTAATTTTTGTATCTCTGTTTCTTTAATTGAATTTTAACTTTTTCAATTGTTTTATTCAATTATTTTTAATTGTTTTAATAAAAATACAGATTATTGACTAATAATTCTCATCAATTTTTGTCTATTTTGAATAGTTTCTTTCTGTTTTTTATTAAACTTTTAATGTTATTCAGGAGGGATTTATGTCATATTATAAAAAAGTTACATTAAAAGACATTGCAAATGATTCAGGTGTTTCCGTAAGTTCTGTTTCCATGATCTTAAATAAACGCGAAGGCGTTTCTTTTTCCAATGAAACGGTTGAAAAGGTTCTGTCCTCTGCGAAAAAATTGGGATATGAGATTTCTTCTTCCCCAAAAAAGAATGGTACACCTGCTTACAATACTCAAAGATCCGCAAAGTATATTGCTATTTTTTGCCCTAACATATCAAACTCTTATTACTCTACGATCGCACAATCCATTGAACAGGCTGCTTATCAAAAAGGATTTAAAACTTTGATCATCACGACTTTCCGTGATGAAGCCTTGGAAAAAGAGTTCCTTCAGGATATGATCAAACTGCATGTCAGTGGTATTGTTTTTACTATGATGCCCCAATGCCCACAGTTTTTAGAAAAGGTTGCTAAGAAATATCCCGTGATCGTTATCGGAGATAAAACAACGGATATTGATCTGAATGTCATCGAGACAAGCAACTATACTGCCGGAGTTTTGATGGCTGAACATTTATATGAACTTGGACACCGTAATATCGCATTTTTAACAACCACGATTGGTAAAAGCCTGTCTCTTGCCATGCGTTATCAACGTTTAAAAGCAATTCAGAACACCTATAAGAAACTTTGTATGAATGAACCTTATAATATCATTGTAAAAGAAGCCAAAATCGATCCAGAACTTGAACGTAAAAATATTTTCTTAGAACACGGCGTTGGTTATCAATTATGCAATGAATGTCTTGATGACAGAAATCTCGCAAATCTTACTGCATTCATCGGTAACAACGATATGGTTTCTTATGGGATCATGGATGCGATCCTTAAAAAAGGCTATCTGATTCCAGATGATTTCAGTGTATGTGGGTTTGACAATGACTTTGCTTCCAATCTGCTTCCAATCTCATTGACGACTGTGGAGCATTACATGGAAGACAAAGGAAAGAAAGCATTTGATATGATCTATGAAAAGATTCAGGAAAAGGATGACTTCTTCGTTCAAGATGATAAATGTGTGATCCGTATTGAATACAAATCAAAACTTATTTCTCGTGATTCTACGAATGTTGCTCGTACACGAAAAAATATCAATTTATAACTTTCGCTATTAAAATTTTAATAATGTTTTTTAATATAAAATTGGACACGGAACTAGTAGTGATCATTCCGTGTCCTTTTTGCGTTATAACATTTTGGTGATCTCAGAAAGATCTTCTAAGATCACATCAGGTTTTACATCACTTGTTTTTACATCTTCTCTTGTGCTCTCTCCACTTAGCACAAGAATTGACATTACATCACTTTGATCTGCAACTGCGATGTCGGTATACAGCCGGTCCCCTACAATAGCGATCTCGTCCGGTTCGTATCCCGTTTCCTGGATGATATAGTCCAGTGTATGTTTCGACGGTTTTCCAAAGAATTCTGGAAATCTTCCCGTTGAAGCCTCAATTAATTTTGCCATGGAACCACAGTCTGGAATAAATGTTCCACCTTCCATCGGACAGTTCCAGTCTGGATTGATTCCAAAGTATGTACAACCATTCCGGATATAATGGCATGCTTTGGAAAGCTTTTCGTAAGTTAAGGTTGTGTCGAATCCCAAGACTACGATATCTGGATCTTCGTCTGTCAGGTTCATATCAAAATATTGAAATTCCTGGATCAGGGATGGGGTCCCTAGCACATAAATACTCTTTCCATCGTAATGTTCTTTAAGATATTTGATGATCACATGACTTGAGATCATCATCTGATCTTTCTTGATCGGTATCCCAAGCTTCCCAAGTTTCTCAATATAAGCCCGCTGGCTTTTTGATGAATTATTGGTAAAGAAATAATATTCTCTTCCAGTTTCCTCAACTTTCTTTAAAAAATCTTTGGTGAATGGGAATAGTTCATTCCCAAGATAGATCGTTCCATCCATATCAAGAATAAAACATTTGATTTTTTCAAACATGAGCTGCCCTCCTATTTGATCACATCATCATAAAAATCATAGAATTTCAGGATTCTTAAGAATGTAATACGGTCACGGATATATGGTGCAACTCTTGCTGTTTTCTCTTTCATATCTGGTGTAAATCCGATGTCTTCTAAGCTTTTTACTCCATGTACTTTTTCTAACATTGCAACAATCTCATCTGCTTTTGGAATCTCTTCTATGATCCTGATAATCTCTTCTGTTTTTTCTCTTAATACTTTTGGATCGATCAGATCTAACAGATTTGGATCGTTTGTCTTCTTGATGCTTTCGCATAATTCTTTGTTTGTAAACGTCTTTTCGATCAGATCTGTCTCAATATCCACTTGATCTTTTACCTTGAAGTTGCCCTCTTTTAGATATTTCACTGCTTCATGATAGATATCACTTACCTGGATTAGTCCGACTCCTACTTTCTCTCCATGATATGCATCAATCTCATCATTGATCACTGCCATCTCCCAGAAATGGGCCATATGATGCTCTGCTCCGGACGCTGGACGGGAATGTCCTGTCATCTGCATGGCAAGTCCTGATAATAATAATCCATACATCAATTCTTCATATGCGTTGATATCTCTGTTACATAATCCATCTAAGGATTCTTTTAATTTATCCAGTGCATCATATTCCATCTCACAGATACGGTCACAGATATATTCTCCATCCAGAATATTTGTGATCTTCCAGTCTGCAAGAGCTGTATATTTTCCTAACAGATCTCCAACTCCGGACGCTGTCAGTCTCATTGGTGCATCTGTGATGATACGGCTGTCTGCAACGACTAAAATAGGCGATTCTGCGATCATGCTCTTCTTAAATCCATACCATGACATAGCTGCAACTGTAGATACATAACCATCTACACTGGCTGCGGTTGGAACTGAGATAAATGGGATCTTTCTTTCATATGCATTATATCTTGTCAGATCATGGATTGTTCCTGATCCGACTGCAATCATGCAGTCAACTTCTTTGATCAGATCTAACTGTTCTTTTACCTTCGCAACTCCGATCTCATTGGCATGCAGGTTTTCTGGATCCAGTTTGATCACTGGAATTCCACCTAATAATCTTTCTACTTCTTTTCCTGCTGCCTCATAAGTGTTGTCATCACATACCATAACAAGATGTTTATACTGATCATATGGTTCTTTGTTTAAGATTTCTGGAAGTTTTTTTAATGCTCCTTCTTCTAAGATTACGTCATCTACAACTAATTGGTGGTCTCTGCCACAACTGCATTTTCCTGTGAATTCTTTGATATTGATTTTCATGTCAAACACCCTTTCCTGTCTATCTTTTATAAAAATACATTTTCATTTAAAATACCAATGAATGGTATAAAGAAACAACATTTTTCTGCTGTAAGATATCTTTCATCTTTTTTTGTGTTTTGCCTAACGCAATAATTTCCTGGAATAACTTCAGATAATCTTTTTCTTCCGCAACTGCAAAGCAAAATACCAAATATACGATATTTCCTTCCGTAAATTCGATTCCTTCTGGGCACATTACAAGACTTAATCCATCTTTGTAGACATGTGCCTCTTTCTTTCCTGCATGCGCTAAAGCAATTCCTTTACTGATAATAATATAATCACCATATTCTTTTACATTTTCTACTGCTTTTTTTCCGTAATCAGAACCAACACAGCCCTTTTTCTCTAAAATATCAGCTGCTTGTAAAATTCCTTGTTCCCATGTTATTTTTTCTTGTTTTATCATAATTTTTGATGGGTCTAGCATCTGTGCTAAAATACTTTTACCAGTACTTTGAATCTTTGTTTCCATCAATGAATAAACCTCATCAAAAAACTCATCTCTCTTGCTAGCATCTAATTTTTCAAGAAAAGTCTTCATAACATCCAAAAAATTTTGTTCTACATAGCGACTTTCATTTTCTGATTTATTTTCTTTTCTACCTAATAAAAATGCAATATTCTGTATCGCATTAATATCATTCATTGTTAGCTGTGCCTGCACTTTTACGCATGGGACACTTTCTGATCTTACGTTTACCGTTGAGATCACAAAATCAATCTTATTGCTCTTTAAAAATTCCTCAACGTCTCTACTTGGTATCACTGCGGCAACTCTAAAGTCAAAATAATTTTTAACCTGCGCCTCTAGATATTTTCCTGTTGCCATACTTCCTGGACATACGATCAATACTTCTAATAGATTTAAATATTCAAGATTTCGAACAAAAGCCGCGCATATATGAATCATGATTGATTCTTTCATCTCTTTTGTTAATGGATATCCTAAATATCTCTCTAAAATAATACTGTTTTTTTCAATTGTTTTTTCTAAAATTTCTTTTGGAATCGGAAGTTCATCGCTTAAAGGCATCTCAAAATCATAATCTTCCCAATTTTTTAATGTCCTTATATGTTCTAACAGCGATTCGATCAAAACCGTATCACTCTGAAGACTACATTCTATGTCTTCTCCGACCATTTGCAGAAAATATACTATGATTCCATATAATTCAACATCATTGATTTCTTTTTGTTCTGAACTTATATTAAAATCATGTTGTTTCATATATCGTCCAAAATCTTTTACATCATTTTTATTGATTCTGACTTCATATTTGTCTGCAAACCAATTTAAAAGATTATCACTTGCTGTATCTCCAGTTAATTTTTCCACTGTTCTTCTTTTCTTATTTATCTTTCTATTTAATATAACAAACAGATAAATTGAAACATAAGAAAATACTCGATCAGACACCAACATATGTTGCTGTTCCATATATTCTCTCAGATCCTCTTTTATCATTTCCAGAGGAATCTTCATACCTAATTTTCTTTGAATCAGTTGATGAAAAAAACTTTTTTCCATATAATCATCTTCAAGATCATGAAAAATCTGCATTAAAAGATTATTTCTGTCTTTTTGATCACATTCAATCTTTATTCCTTTACTACTTTTCATCAAAACATTTACATTAAATGCCAAGCAATAATCTTTTACGGTTTCAAAATCATTTAAAATTGTATTTCTACTAACATTTAATTTCTTTGCAAGATTTTGCATTGTTATATAGTCTTGACTCATCAGCAACTCTGCAATGATGTAAATCTGTCTTTCTTCTCTTGACATTTTGTACGAATAAGTATCCATATGATTCAATCGATCTTGAATTTTCATGATATCTTTTTCCAGAAGGATCAGCTTTTCTTTTTCATTTAATTTTGTTGGAGACATTTTTGCTTCCAACAAGAAATCATTAATTTCATTTACATCTGTTCTTAGTGTTTTTAATGATATCCTATATGTTGTGATGAGTTTCTTTACTTCCATACTTTTTGAATTACTTAAAATCAGCTTCTCAAGAATTTCTGTACTTCTCTTTCTCATAAATGTCTCCTATGTATGTCATCCTAACTGTTCCTGCAAATACTGAGGAATTTCATTTAATTCTTTTGTCATGCAGTTTTCAACGACTTCTTTATTCATAACAGCTTGCATTAATGTCTGTAAAAATTCCAAATGTTGATCGCCATCTTTAATCGCTAAATTAAAAACTGCTGTCGTTTCTATACTTTCCTCGTCTGAATCCATTCTATAAAACGTTACTGGATTTTTCAATCTTAGAAAGCATACGCAATTATCTTTAATTCCTTCTACTTTACTATGTGGAATCGCAACAGGGACTTCACTTGGAAGTCCTGTTGGATATTCTTTTTCACGTTCAATACACGCATTCATAAAAGTTTCGTCTGCATATCCGGCATCTGCTATTGCCTGTCCACAAAGCCTGATCGCTTCTTCCCAGTCCTTTGCTTCTCCCTCGATTGCCAGATAATGATTTGTGTGTCCCATAAGTTTAAGCCTCCTATCCAATGATTCTATGGATGAATCCGATCAGGATACAAATTGGGTTCTGTCCAAAAAATCCATCTGTTACCATTCCACTGATATGTACACCTGTTGTCTTCATCATTAATGTTGCTTCTGGTGCAAAGAAGTTTGTTAAGAATGTTACTAAGAATAAACATAAAATTGTTGTTACAATACTACGGAATAAATTTCCTTTACTTGCCATAACACACATTGGTGTTACATAACATACAATTGTTAATAATCCTATTGGGAAATATGTCATGTTTGGAATGATAAATGCCATTAAGATAACACATGGGATTGCAATAACTGTTGATGTGATACAGCAAGGATCTCCTAATCCTAAAGCGATATCCATTCCGATGTAAATTTCTGCATCATCACCCATTTTACTCTTCATATAAGCACTTGCAGCATTTCCTAAAGCTGTAAGACCTTCCATCATAACTGTTACCATTCTTGGGATTAAGATCAATACTGCTGAAACTCCCATACCAATTGATAATGTTGTTCCGATATCCTGTTTTGTAATGATTCCTAGTAATACACCTACAACAACACCGATGACTGCTGGATCTCCAAAAAATCCTAATTTAGATTCAATCTTATCCATATTAACATCGATTTTATTTAATCCTGGGATGCAGTCAATAATCTTATTAAATAATGTTGCTAATGGGAATGTTGTTCCGATATAAGATAATGTAGAACATGTTGTTCCTTCTAGTCCGAAAAATTCCTGCCATGGTTTTGCAACAATCTGTCCAATGAATAAAGCTAAAACAGATGATGCTAATGTTACGATGACTCCTACTGCAATGCTATCTGTTAATGCATATGCCATTGCTCCTGGAATGATAAAATGGATATAGTTCCAAATATCTACGTTCATAACTTTTGTCCATTTTAATTTCAGTAAGATCAAGTTCACGATAACAATCAACGGCAATACAATTGGTGCAAACGGTACAGACCATGATGCAGCTCCTACTGCTGCGAATCCTAAGTCTGTTGTTGTAAATCCGCTACCCATTGTCTGATAATATTTAATAACTGGTTGAATACTTGTTGTCAATAAGTTAACAACTAAGCAAAGACCTTGAAATCCGATTCCTACCATCAATCCTGATTTGATTGCCTGTCCAAGTTTCATTCTGAAGAACAGACCAATGATGATCAATACGATTGGCAGCATAACCGCTGCTCCTAAATCTACAATTCCTTTAAAAAAGCTAAATACAGCATCCATTTTTATTCCTCCTATTTATTTGATCTTATTCTCCAAGAATTTTATGACATTCATCAATGATACTCTGTTTAATCTTGCCTTCATTGATTCCTGAAATCAGACCAAATACACTAATGCAAGGTTTTTCTAATGGTTTTCTGTAATTTGTTGTTGTTAAGATTAAATCTACATCATTTTGTTTTAAAGGAATCTCACTCATGCTTCCTTTTAAAATTTTTCCTGGGATGTTAGCATCTGCCAAAATCTTTTTTACTGCTTCCTGTGCTACTGTTGATGTTGCTACTCCACTTCCACATGCTACTAAGATTTTTACTTCATTTGCCATAATTTTTATCCTCCAAATATTTCTCTGTTGGTTGTATTTCGATTCGCTACTAATTCATGAATTAACTTATGCTATTATAATATATCTGACAAAAAAATCATTCAAGCCAAGTTTTCGTTTGTCTATTTTTCTCAAAATGTGCTAAGTCAAATTCAGTTCTTGTACAAAATACTCATTTTTTGCTAATGAAATATCTGGATTTATATAATTTTAGCCAAATGATAAACCTTATATAAATTAATGCTGTAAAACAAAAAGAACACGAAACTAGTAGTAATCGTTCCGTGTTCTTTTCGTATTATAACATTTTTGTAATCTCAGAGAGATCTTCTAAGATCACAATATCTACATCATCCTGTTTTGACTGAATTTTTGACATTGTACTTTTAACGATCTTTACAGGAATTCCTGCTACTTGTTTGTCACCTTCCATGACTGAGATCATATCTTCATTTAAAAGTGCTTTTCTTATACCAGAAGATGTAATATATAACTGGTTTGTCTCACGATCAAGAATTGATAAATTTCCTTCAAGTGTATTATTTCTTTATCTCGTCATTTATGCTGACTCAAATTTTATTATTTTTTAGATTTATTGCTATTGACATTTTTTGTAAATATATTATAATATTATAAAATTGTAAAATATTTACTTTTATTTTATAACTCAGTTCTTATAAATCTATACACATTGTCTATTTCTATCATATCTAACACAGGAGGATTATCTATGGCTAAAACTGACGAACTTATGAAAAAATTATTTAAACATAAAGAAATATTCGCTGATCTCTTTAATGCAACTTTATTTAATGGAAAACAAATTATAAAGGCTGAAAAATTAGCCGAACTCAATACTGAAAATATTCATGTTGATGAATCTATTTCTAGCAATGTAAATCCATCAATTCTTAAACGCTATCGTGATCTTTGCATGCGTCAAGATGACAGTGTCTTACAAATCATACTAGGATGTGAAAATCAGAGTGAGATTGATTATTCTATGCCAATTCGCACTATGCTCTATGATGCTTTAAAATACACTGAACAACAAAACAACTTAGAACTCAGGAAGCGAAAAGATGGAACATACTATCATTCTAAATTAAGAAAAGATGATAAAGTTCTTCCTGTATTAACTCTTATTTTTTATTATGGTGATAAAGAATGGACTGCTGGAAAATGTATTCATGATCTTATTAAATGGCCAGAAGAACCTGAAATCAAATCCATTGTTCCAAATTATAAATTGAATTTGTTATGGGCTTATCAAATAAACAATATTGACAAGTACAAAAGCGATTTACAGTATATTCTCTCCATGCTAAAATATAAGGAAGAAGAAAAATCTTTAAAACAATACATTTCTGACAATAATGATAAAATACAAAATATGAATCAAGACAGCCACAATGTTGCTGTTGCACTACTAAATCAAAACTTACCAAAATTAATAGATAATCAGAAAGGAGATTTTCGTATGGGGGAAAATGCATTGCAAGCAATTTATGATCGTGGTGTTAATCAAGGTGAGGTCTTACATTTGATTATGCAAATCAACAAAAAAATCCTTAACAACAAAAATTTAGATACTATTGCAAATGAATTAGAGGAAAAAAAAGAGGATATTCTTCCTATCTATACTATCATCAAAGAACATCCAGATAAATCCAAAGAACAAATATATGCAATTTTAAAAAAAGAATCCTAATATAAAAAGCCGATAGAATCATACAAAATAAAATATGATCCCATCGGCTTTTTTCATCTCATCTACACCAATCACTATCTATCCCCGATACCCAAGCTCCTTAGATATCTGCCCAGCAGTCCTATTAAGTTCATCCAATACAAATTCCTTCTTCTTATCATCCACACGAAATACCGGAATACTTGCACTCACTGCTGCCACGATCTTTCCTGTGTAGTTTCTTACAGGCACTGCCATACAATACATCCCGATCCAGTATTCTTCGTCATTAACTCCGTATCCCTGTTTCTTCACTTTCTCTGCCTCATGGATCAACTCACTGACAGTTAAGATCGTATGTGGTGTATATGCTGGAAGTTCTTCTTTATCTTCGAATAACTTATAAATCTCTTCCTCGCTCATCTCACTGATCATCACTTTTCCAAGTGCTGTTGCATGAATGGATTCATACTCGCCTGGGCTTACACTGTTGTTCATGCCATTGCTCGTATATTCCATCTTGGAAATAATGATCGTTTCTTTTCCTTTGATCGTTCCATAATCGATCGTTTCGTTTAATTTCTTTCCAAGTTCTAATAAATGTGTACGGTCAATATTAAATAGTTGGTTCTGTGCTGGAACTGACAGTCCTACTTTATATAATTCCCAGCCAAGACGATATCTGTTTGTTTCTTCACTCTTTTCAATATAACCATAATACTGCAGTGTATCTAATAAACGATGGACTGTACTCTTTCCTATTCCTAATGCATCGCTTAATTCGCTAACTCCTGCTCCAAGATTCCCTGTATTCTTTGCAAGATGGTTTAACAATTCCAGTGCTTTCATTACCGTCTGCACTGGATATTTTGGTTCCTGTGCCATGACTTTCCTCCCATTTATCTGTTTTTACATCCTCTTTTGATCACTATCATTATATCAAACCCCGTCTTCACTATGCAAAATATTTTTCTTATATCTCGAACTTTTTTCTAGATTTTGAAACACTTCATATATAATCGAAAAAAGAGACGGTATTTTGACTAAATCCGTCTCTTGATCTTTTTTCTTTCTTATATATATCGATCTAAGATCTTATGCACGATGTTTCAAGTCTTTAAATGATTCTTCCTGTGGTCCTCTCTGGTCTTTCTTCGCAATATATAAACTTCCTGTTCCTGCTGCGCAAAGAATTGGTGGTTCACATGCTGTTGCAGCTGTATGCTCGATTCCTTCCATATCCGCATCTGTACGATCAAGCATTGTTGCTACCTTCCATGCTTCAAACTTGCATTTGTAAGACTGGTTTCCTACTTCTTCGATCCATCCTACATATTCCATAAAGTCACCTACGTAGACTGGTGCTGTAAATTCGATTTTCTCATATCCTAAGAACAAACTAATATCTCCGTCCGCATATACCATCAGTTCTGTTCCTACATCGCCCCACTGAACAACGATTCTTGCTCCATTAACGAGTCCACCTACATAGTGAGCATCTTTCTCACTCATCATCATGTGATGTACAACTTTCTTTCCGATCATAGCTCTTACCTCCATTTTCTGTGTTCTATTATTCAGAATCATTTTCCAAATGTTACTTTGTACTGTGATGGTAACATTGGATTGTATTTTTGTCAATACATTTTTATATTTTTTCTGTTATTTATAATTTCTTTCTATTATACAGAAAATTCAATTGCTATTTTTCTAATGAAGCAAGAAATACTTTCCCCTAACTGGAGAGTTGTTTCTGTTTATTTTTTATAAGTAATGCACAATTTTTCTGCAAGTTATTAAACATATTGTCTAAATATCGTTGTTTTTTTATCAATCTTTTTCCAATTATTGTATTTATAAACAATCTGTTACGTGTAAACTTTTTTCTTTTTCTTGATATTTTTTCTCATTTTCAGGAAATAAGCTCTTTACATTCCATCTCATGTATCCCTTAAAATACAATCATAGTCATTCGTGGAAAAAAATAAAGAAAGGAGTTTCATATGAGTGTAGTTATGGCAAATGCACTTGGCACTGGAATTTTCTGCGGACTCTGGCAAGGTATCGGTTCAGTTCTTGGACTTGCTACCTGGATGGGCTTCGTCGGCTGTACTTCTTATTTCTCAGCCGGATGTGGAAAAACCGGTTTTATTAAATCCATGTGCAGTAACTATGTTGGTCTTCTCTGGGGTATGTGTATTATCATGTCAGGAAATATCAACAGTGGCATTTTGTTTGGTGCGATCGTAACTGGAGCTTTCTCCTGGCTGATCTGCTATCAATCAAAGATCGATCTATTATCCTTGGTTCCTAACACTTTCATGGGCGGTTTTTCTGCTTTTGCCAGTGGCGGAGATTGGAAAATGCTTTGCATCTGTCTTGTCTTAGGAAATATTCTCGGTGTATGCTGCGATTATTCTGGAAGATTTCTGGCAGCAAAATTTGGTAAAGATAATTAATTAAGAAATAAGAGTGAAACAAATTTTCAAAGGAGCGTGAAATAAAGATGAGTAAAGTAATTAAAAAAGCTTACGCAGAAGAAATGAAACAGGGCTACAATTTAAGAACAGCCATGGAAGAAGCATCCAGATGTCTTCTCTGCCATGATGCCCCTTGCAGCAAGAGCTGCCCAGCAAAAACGGATCCAGCAAAATTCATCCGTTCCCTGCGTTTTAGAAATATTAAAGGTGCTGCTGAAACAATCCGTGAAAACAATCCATTAGCTGGTTGTTGTGCAGAAGTCTGTCCTTATGGTCAGCTGTGTGAACAGGCTTGCAGCCGTACTGGAATTGATAAACCGATTGAAATCGGAAAGCTTCAGAAATTCTTAGTTGAAATGGAAAAACGCGAGGGTATGGAATTCCTTCATGTAGAAGAAAAATGTGATGGAAAGATCGCCTGTGTTGGAGCTGGTCCTGCTTCTTTAGCTTGTGCAAGAGAGTTAGCATTATTCGGATATGATGTAACAATCTATGAAGCAAATGAAAAAGCTGGTGGTGTTTTAACATACGGAATCGTTCCTTCCAGATTACCTCAGGAAGTTGTTGATTTCGATATTGCAACAATCGAAAAACTTGGTGTAACATTTAAATTTAATGAAACGATCGATGCTGCACGCTTAGAAGAATTAAAAGCTGAGTATGATGCAGTCTTCGTTGGAACAGGATTATGGAAATCTAAAGTCATTGATATCCCAGGAAAAGATCTTGATGGTGTTGTAAGTGCGATCGATTTCTTAAAAGATGCCCGCTTAAATAAAGAAAACATGACTCTTGGAGATACTGTTTTAGTGATCGGTGGTGGTGACGTTGCCATGGACTGTGTAACAACAGCAAAACAGCTGGGTGCAAAAGCTACAATCGTATATAGAAGAACAATTGAAGAAGCACCTGCTGATATTGATGAAGTTATGGCTGTACAGAGCATGGGAATTCCTATCATTCAGGAATTTGCACCAGGTGAGATCATCGGTAGTAAAGGTCATGTAACTGCAATGAAATTTAATGGACGTGACAATGAATCCGAACTTATCATGAAAGCTGATCAGGTTGTATTTGCTATTGGACAGGCTGCTTGTGACACTACAAAAGATATCAAAGCTGGCGGAAAAGTATTTACTGGTGGAGATATGGTAAATGGTGGAAAGACTGTTGTACAGGCTGTTGCTGAAGGTAAAGATGCTGCTGCTATGATCGCTGCATATCTGAACAAATAGAAAGGAGGCATTGATTATGTCATTAAAGAAAGATTTATCTATTGATTTTTTAGGAGTTAAATGTGAAAACCCATTCTTCCTGTCTTCTTCTCCAGTAGGAAGTAACTATGAAATGTGTGCAAAAGCCCTTGAAGCTGGATGGGGTGGAATTTATTATAAAACAATTGGTATCTTTATCCCAGACGAGTGTTCTCCTCGTTTTGATATCACTACAAAAGAAGGAACTCCTTGGGTTGGTTTCAAGAATATGGAGCAGATTTCTGACAAGCCATTAGAAGTGAACTTGGAATATATGCGCCGCTTAAAACAGGATTATCCAAACAAAGTCATCGTTGCAAGTATCATGGGAAGTAATGATGAAGAATGGACAACACTTGCAAAAGCTGTTACAGAAGCTGGTGTTGACATGATCGAGTGTAACTTCTCTTGTCCTCAGATGACATCTCATGCCATGGGATCTGACGTTGGACAGAATCCAGAGTTAGTAAAACATTATTGTGAAGTTGTTACAGCTGCTACACATCTTCCTGTCATCGCTAAAATGACTCCAAACATTGGAAATATGGAAATTCCTGCGATTGCTTCTATGGAAGGTGGTGCTGCTGGTATCGCTGCCATCAATACAGTGAAAGCGATCACAAATATTGATATCGAAAATATCACTGCTATGCCTGTTGTAAACGGTAAATCTTCTATTTCCGGATACTCAGGAGCTGCTGTTAAACCTATTGCTCTTCGTTTCATTACACAGATGAAACAGCATCCAGATCTGGTTAATGTGCCTATCACTGGTGTTGGTGGAATCGAAACTTGGAGAGATGCCTTAGAGTTTATCCTTGTTGGTGCTTCTAACCTTCAGGTAACTACGGCAGTTATGCAGTATGGATACCGCATCGTTGAAGACATGATCAGCGGATTATCTCATTACATGGAAGATAATGGTATTGAAAAACTTTCTGATCTGGTAGGTCTTGCCCTTCCTAATATTGTTCCTGCCGAAGATCTTGATCGAAGTTTCAAACTGCTTCCTAAATTTGATGAAGATGCTTGTGCTGGATGTGGTAGATGCTATGTATCATGCTTTGATGGTGGACATCAGGCAATTGACTGGGATGAGGAAGCTCGTCGTCCAAGATTAAATACAGATAAATGTGTTGGATGTCATCTATGCCTGAATGTCTGTCCTGTTATGGATTGTATCACTCCTGGTGAGATCGTTATTAAACCTGGACGTGAAGAACACGAAATCAAAATCAAAACTAAGTACGAATAAGAAATATCACATTGATAAGGAGGTCTTAGTAATATGAAAGAATTCGATTTGATCATTAAAAATGGAACCGTCGTAACCTCTACCGAAAGTTTTTTATGCGATGTTGCAGTGAAAGACGGAAAGATCGCTGCCATGGCACAAAATATTGAAGCAGATGCGAAAGAAATTTATGATGCCGCTGGTAAATTAGTTCTTCCTGGTGCTTTAGATGCACATACACATATGGCTATGCCATTTGGTGGAACTGTTTCCGCTGACAGTTACATGGCAGGTACTCGTGCTGCTGCCTGTGGTGGTGTCACAACGATTTTTGACTATCCTGTACAGCACAAAGGAGAAACGATCCGCGGATTAGTTAACTCCAAGAAAGAAGTTTTAGAGAAAGAAGCCTGCGTAGACTATGCAATGCACTGCTGCATCACTGATTTAAATGAAGGTGAGATCCTTGAAGAAATGGAAAAGGCAGTTGCTGAAGGTATCACAAGTTTCAAATGCTTCCTTGTTTACAAAAAAGAAGGAATGATGGTAGATGACGGAATGCTTGCAAGACTGATGCTTCGTGCAAAAGAACTTGGAGCGATGATCAATATCCACGCTGAAAACCCTGATCTGATCGATTATTATACAGAGAAATTCTTAAGTGAAGGTAAAACAAGCGCTTGGTATCATTACATGAGCCGTCCTGAATTCGTAGAAGCTGAGGCCGACAAACGTGCTGTTCACTGGGCTAAGCATTTAGATGCTCCTTTATATCTGGTTCATATGGCAGATAAAGAAGGTCTGGAAGCTTGTATCGAAGCCAAAGAAGAAGGTGCTGACGTATTCGTTGAAACATGTCCACAGTATCTGGAATTTACATGCGACGTATACAAACGCGAAGATGGAAGAAACTTCGTCTGCTCTCCTCCTATGAAAGGACAGGAAAGTCAGGATGCTTTATGGAAAGCAATTAAGAATGGAATGATCGATACAGTTGCTACTGACCACTGCCCATTCCAGAGTTATGAAAAAGACTGGGGTAAAGATGACTTTACAAAGATCCCTAACGGGTGCCCTGGTGTAGAAAACTTGTATCCATATATGCTGGATGCCGCAAATAGCGGAAAGATCACTTTTGAGAGAGCTGTTGAATTATGCTCTACAAACGTAGCCAAGATCTTTGGATGCGACAACAAAGGATCTATCAGTGTAGGTAAAGATGCTGACATCGTTATCTACGACAAAGACAAAGACTTCACGATCAGCGTTGATAATATGCACTCTGATCTGGATCATACGATCTGGGAAGGAAAACAGTTACACGGTTATCCAATCCGTACTTACCTTCGTGGAAATGTTGTATATGACAATGGAGACTTTGTCGGAACACCTGGACTCGGTGAATATGTAAAACGAAGCCCAAGAAAACACTAAACCCTATAATACAAACACTTAACATAATTTTATAAAATCAGAGGATTCTTATGAAGAGAAAGAAATTACGACTTACGCCGAAACAAGCTGAACACATGCTCTTTAATGTTCTGGAGATTGGAAGCCGAATGCTCGTCTCCGGAGCTGAGGTCCAACGCGTCGAAAATTCGATCTATCGTATGTGTACTGCATATGGATCGGAAACGACCGAAGTCTTCTGCATGACCTACATGATCGTTGTTACAATTTCCTCCAAGCAATTTGGCACGATCACCTTGTCGAGACGGATTCATAACCTTTCCCTGAATCTATATGAATTACTCTATTTAAATGCTTTATCCAGAAGGATGTGTTCCACTCTTCCGGATATGAAAACGGTCGATCAAAAAATCAGGCAGATCAAAGCGCTGCCAAAGTATGGTCCAATACCCTCCATGCTCATATATGCTTTGATCTCCTCTTCTTTCACAATATTTTTTGGAGGCAGCCTTCCTGATGCCGCCGTTTCCAGTATGATCGGAATCGGTATACGGTGTGTCGAACTTCTCCTTCAACCACTGCCTCTAAACCGTTTTCTTCTGGTTGTATTATTGTCAACAGTATCGGGCTGTATGGCCGCATCCTGTGTTTATACAAACGCTATGTTTTCTCTGGATAAGATAAGCATAGGAAATATCATGATCTTGATCCCTGGACTGATGTTTACCAATTGTATCAGGGAAATGATTTCAGAAAACATGTTATCCGGCTTAACAAGGCTTTTGGAAGCATTATTTATTTCTTCTTCCATCGCCATTGGTTTTGCCATTGCTTACTATCTGCTGTAAAAGGAGGCTTGTACCATGAATCCATATATACAGATCATTGCTGCATTTTTTGGATCTCTTGGGTTTGCGCTTTTGTTTAATCTGCGCGGACAATGGCTGTTCTTCACAGCCTTAGGCGGAGGCCTCTCCTGGTGTGTATATCTGATCAGCGGATCCTTTATATCTCACTATGAACGGCAATATTTTGCAGCAGCTTTTTTTCTCGGAATCTATTCCGAACTTATGGCACGTAAAACGAAATCACCTTCCACTCTTTATCTGGTAGTAGGCATGATCCCATTGATTCCAGGAGCCGCACTTTATTATATGATGCGAAATGCCATTCAGACGAATTTTAAAATGTTTGCCGAACGTGGCTTAGAAGCAGTTATTACAGGTGGAGCGATCGCATCTGGTATCATTACCGCCATGGTATGTTGGAACGTGATCAAATTAAATTTATTAAAAAAGTAAATCAATCTTTAGGAGGTAACTATTATGTACGAATGCAGTTTAGAACGAATGACAGACAAGATCAAAACAATGAGTCAGTTCGGAGATGCCGGACACGGCGGAATCACTCGTTATTCCCTTTCTCCAGAAGCACTGCAGGCAAGAGGTGAGTTTGTACGCCGCATGGAAGCGATCGGAGCTACAATTAAATTTGATGATATGGCGAACTTATATGCAACACTTCCTGGAAGTGAACCAGATCTTCCTGGAATCGTAATGGCTTCTCACTGTGATTCCGTAAAGAACGGTGGAAATTATGACGGAATCTTAGGTGTTATGGGAGCTATGGAAGTTCTTGAAACAGTTGCTGACCAGAACATCCCTCATAAACATAATTTAACAGCTATGATCTGGACAAATGAAGAAGGATCCTTATATCCACCAGCAATGATGTCTTCCGGTGTTATCTGCTATGACTATCTTCCAGAAGATATCCGTGTAAACTTCAAACATGAAGATATGTTAAAATCTACTTCTGTTCTTGATGCTACAAAGACATTCGGTGCTGCCCTTGATGCATCTGGATACAAAGGTGACAAAGCAAACCGTTTAAATAACAAAGATTACAAAGCAATGTTCGAATTACATATCGAACAGGGACCTATCCTTGAAGCCGCTGGAAATGACATTGGTGTTGTTACTTGCGTTCTTGGAATGGTTAACTACACGATCAAAGTTTATGGACAGTCTGACCATGCAGGAACAACTCCTATGAAGTATCGTCAGGATGCTTTATATGGAGCTTCTAAAGTTCTTCAGTACCTGCATGATGAATTAGACAAATTAGATCCAGAACTTGTTTACACAACAGGTGAGATCTTCTGTCATCCAAACGTACATACAGTAATTCCTGATTATGTAGAATTCTCATTAGATGCACGTCATGAAAAACCAGAAGTAATCGAACAGGTTGTCAAAGTAATTGAAAATATTCCTAAAGAAGTCGTAAAATGCAAGACTGATTATGAAATTGCATGGACACGTGATACTGTTTACTATGACAAAGAACTTGTTTCTTACGTTCAGGAATCTGTTGATGAACTTGGATATTCTAACCAGAAGATCAACTCCGGTGCTGGACATGATGCTCAGTTCGCAGCTTATATGCTTCCTACAACAATGGTATTCGTTCCATCTAAAGACGGACATTCTCACTGTGAACCTGAATATACATCTCCAGAACAGTGCACACAGGGTGCTTCCGTATTATTAAATGCCGTATTGAAATGTGACGCAAAATAAATACATTTCGCTAATAATATCTTCCTCATATAAGTCAAGAATAAGAGATATATCCTCTAGGATATATCTCTTATTCTTCTGTGTATTTTATACAATTTCTATAAGAATTATCTTTTTATTTTTATGCATTTTGAATAAAATCATCTATGATTTATCCATCTTTTATGATATAATGAACAGATAGGTAATATTTATTTTATGATTCGCATTCTTATTGCTTATGAATCGGAGGTAATTTATGTCAGCTAAAAAAGCGCGCTACTGTATCGGCGAATTATCGACCCTCTGTAATATACCCCAGAAGACTTTACGCTATTACGATGAGATCGGATTATTCACACCAGACTATCGAGACGACAGTACGCACTACCGTTATTATTCAAAATCACAGATCGTCAATCTGATGATCATTAAAACTTTAAAACAAATGGGCTTTCCATTAAAAGATATCCGGCAGATCATATCTGAAAACGATGCTCAGTCCCTTGAGGCGAATATCAATTCACATCTTGAGACGATGCGAGATGATATCATGAAGCGGATCGATCAGTACACCGAATGCAGCTATCTGCTCCAAAAGATTCAAAATGGAATTGATATTCTAGAAGCATCTTCTTCTCTTCCTTCCGAAGACCTTACAATCTCTATTGAACATATTCCTAAGATCAGTTTAATGTATGACCGTTCTGAGATGGAAGGATATGATTACTCTGAGATGTCCTTAGACCGATGGATCTCCATTCTTCGGAAAGCAGAGCATTCCAAACATAAGATCATGGGACCTGTTTATGTGACATTTTATGAAGATAATATCATGAACAAGTTCCTCTCAGCAAACTCCATGGTCGAATTTGCAGTCCATATCGAGGATACTTCTTCTACCGATGATATTCGTGATTTCGGGGATTTTGATGCCGTAACCATGATCCATATCGGTAACTATGAGGATATCCCGACTTCTTATATCCAGATGATGAAATGGATCCGCCAGAATGGCTACACTGTTACAGGACCAGCAACAGAAGAATTCATCCTTTCCCCTCTGGATGTCAACGATGAAACTCGCAGGGTGACCAAGATCATTATCCCTGTCGAGAAAGAGAGTAAATAAATTAATATTTGTTATACAAAATAAGAATGCACACCAAAAAGGCTGTAAATTTCTTTGCTTACCCCAAAGAATTTACAGCCTTTTTGCCAGGTTTATTATTTATTAATACTATGAATGAGCTTTATAAGATCTAATATTCATACCAGAACTGTACAACTGTTGATAATGGTGGATCTTCCAGAACATCAATAGAACTTGGATATGGAGGATCTGCTGGTACTTCAATTATCTTAAAAGAACGGACTTCGATCAGTACTTTATTTCCTTCCTGTTTTCTGATTCCAGCGATATATTCCATATAATCTCCGGCAAAACATGGTGTGTAAAGACGAACTTTTTTAACTTCTACACATCTTCCTGTATTTCCAAATGTTTTTGCCATCAAACGTTTTGCTGCATCTTCCATCAGTGTGATACTTCTGGCACCATTTACAACTCCACCACCGTAAAATACGTCACGGTCTGACATTCTATAACGAAAAGTGATTGTATCTTTCATCATTCTTTCTCCTTTCAATCTGTCTTATGTACTTTATTCATCTTCTGGAAAATCATCCAGATGACGCCATGGATCAATAACTGCTCCATCTGGCTGTTCTCCACGTTGTAAGTGTTTCTTAACAACCAGTCTTACATTACCTTCTGTACATAATACAGGCTCATCAAACCATACCATATCTCCTGGTTTGTAGTCTTCTTTCCCAGCTCTGTATGCTGGTGTAGCCAGCTTAAATACTTCGATCCTGCAGTCTCTTGATGTATTTCCGATATGTGTTAAAGTAGCTTTGTACTCCATCATATCTCCTACATACACATCCTGATAGATCTTTACATCTTCATATCCCAGACAGAGAGATTCATCTCCATCTACCAAGATCATTTCTTCTGTTTCAACATCTCCGATAAAGTCAAACTGACGTCCAACTGGTACGATTCCATCTGGATTATTTGCATCCGCTGTCGTCATATTGTAACTTAAATAAGATACTTTTCTCATGTTGCTCCTCCTTATGAAATAAAAGTAATTAAATTACGCCTTCTTCTTTTAACTGTGCTTCTTCTTCTTCGGTTAACCCAAAGATCTCTCTGTTATGCTCTCCTAGAAGTGGGGAAGGCGTTTCTACAACTCCTGGAGTTTCTGACATCTTCGTAACACATCCCTGGAAATAAAGATCTCCTGCCGTAGGATGTTCGCAGTGAACCATCATCTCTCTTGCCTGTGTATGTGGATGTTCGATCGCTTCTTTTACATCTAATACCGGTCCACATGGAATTCCTGCTTCATCCATGACATATTCAATCTCTTTCTTTGTATGTTCCATACACCATCCACGGATCAGTTCCTGCAGTTCCGGTAGGTAATTCTTACACCTTAGATCATTGGTTTCGTATCTTGGATCACTAAGCAGCTCTTCATGTCCGATCGTATGACAGAATGTATCAAATAATCTGTCATTTCCTACCCCGAGTGCTGTAAATCCGTCCTTACAAGGGAAAATATCAAATGGAGCAATGGATGGGTCTATGTTTCCATTTCTCTGCGATATCTCCCCTGCCATTGTATAATTCACTAAGGCATTTTCAAGAAGACTGAATATTGTATCAAACATAGATACATCAACCTGCTGCCCTTCTCCGGTCATATCACGATGATGAAGGGCTGCCAATACACCAACTGTTAAATAAATCCCTGATACATGGTCTGCGACAGATGGACCAACTTTGACTGGATCTGTATCTTTAAAACCAGTCAGATTCACCATTCCGCCCATTGCCTGCGCCACGATATCATAGCAGGCTCTGTGTGTTAATGGTCCATACTGTCCAAATCCGGAACAGGATGCATAGATAATGGATGGATTGATCTTCTTTACCGTCTCATAATCAATCCCCAGCTTCTTTGTAACCCCGCCACGATAATTCTCAACAAGAATATCTGCATCCTTTACCAGATCATAAAACATCTGCTTTCCTTTTTCAGATTTCAGGTTTAATGTTGCACCCTTTTTATTTCTGTTTACATAACAGTAAAATCCGCTCTCTCCGCTCTTTTCATCAATTGGACCCCATGTTCTGCACTGATCTCCGTGTAGAGGCTCGATTTTTAATACGTCCGCTCCATAATCAGCTAACATCATCGTGCAAAACGGTCCACTTAAAGCTGAAGTAAGATCAACTACCTTAATTCCTTCCAATGCTTTTTTCATTTCGACACCTCCTATTTGTTCTTATTTACGAAACATATTTCCGCTGATGACAAGTTTCTGAATTTCATTTGTTCCTTCGTAGATCTGTGTGATCTTAGCATCACGCAGCATTCTTTCTACATGATATTCTTTCATATATCCATTTCCACCCAGCATCTGTACAGCTTCTGTGGCTACATGCATTGCTGCATCTGTACAAACCATCTTCGCTTTAGCCGCTGGTACACTGTAGCTTCTGCCTTCCTGCTTATCTGTTGCTGCTTTGTATAACATATACTGAGCCATCTCGATCTCTGTCTCTAACTCAGCCATCTTAAATGCTAAATACTGATTCTTGTATAATGGTTTTCCGAACTGTTCTCTCTCTTTTAAATAATTAAATGCGATGTCGTAAGCTCCTTTGGCAATTCCAAGTCCCTGGGCTGCAACGCCAATACGTCCTCCATCCAGGTCTTTCATTGCAACAGCAAATCCTTTTCCTTCTTCTCCGAGCATGTTCTCTTTTGGAACTCTTACATTATCAAAGATGACCTCAGATACCTGTGCACATCTGATTCCGCACTTATCTTCGATCTTACCAATGGATACACCCTCCCATTCACGTTCTACGATGAATGCTGTTAATCCTTTTGTCTTTAATTCTGGATTCGTAAGAGCAACTACCATATAGTAATCTGCTAATGGTCCATTTGTAATGAAGCATTTTAATCCATTCAGGATATATTCTTTTCCATTCCAGATCGCTGTTGTTTTACATCCTGCTGCATCAGAACCTGCATCTGGTTCTGTTAAACAAAATGATCCCATTTTCTTTCCAGACAGAACTTCTGGCAGATATTTTTTCTTCTGTTCTTCATTTCCATCATTGATCAGAGCACCAGAGTATAATGAAGTACATACAGAATAAGCAATTCCTACAGATGAATTGATCTTGGAGATTTCTTCTAATGCTAATACATAGGATAAATAATCTCCTCCCTGACCACCATATTCTTTTGGAAATGGAAGCCCGACAAATCCCATTTCTCCCATTTTCTTATATGCTTCTTCTGGGAAACGTCCTGCTGCATCATCTTCAAGAACTGTTTCCTGTAATACAGTCTGAGCAAACTGTCTTGCACTCTGCTGAACTGCCTTCTGCTGTGGAGTTAATTCAAAATTCATAGTTTCATCCTTTCTGCATATTGCACATTTTATTTTCTACCTCGTATATTTGTAGTGTAGTCTATCCTTTCAGTGCAGAGTCAAGCAGTATTCTTGATATTTTTTATGCAGATTGTACAAAAAAAAGACCAACTTTCCACTTACTGGATAGTTGATCTTTTTTCTCATTTAGCTATATTTGTCTTCTCAGACTCTATTTTTTCACATATTTTGATGTAACTTTCAGTCGTGCCATAGCACGTGACAATGCTGCCTGTGTATGATAGTACTGCAAACGGCTTTGTTTCTGTTTGAGTCGTTCTTCTGCTCTTGTTTTGGCCTCTCTTGCACGGATGATGTCGATGTCTTCTGGGCGTTCCACCGTATCTACCACGATGACTACGAAATCTCTGGTGACATCCGCGAATCCTTCACCAACAACACAAACTTTCCATTCCCCATCAACTTTAAAACGAAGCTCTCCTGCAACAACGGCTGTTACTGTATCTTCATGGTTTGCTAATACACCGTAAAGTCCGTCCACTGCTGGGAAAATGACGTGTTCACAAGCTCCGCTGTAGAACTTTTTGTCACTGGCAATGATCTCAAAATAAAAGGTTTCTGCCATTTACATCACCTCTTTTGCCTTTTCCTTTACATCATCAATTGTTCCGACCATCAAGAAGGCCTGTTCTGGATATTCATCCATTTCTCCATCTAAGATCGCTTTGAATCCTCGGATCGTTTCTTTGACAGGAACGTATTTACCAGGGATTCCTGTAAATGTTTCTGCTACGTTAAATGGCTGAGATAAGAATTTCTGAATCTTTCTTGCACGGTATACTGTGATCTTATCTTCTTCGTCTAATTCTTCCATACCAAGGATCGCAATGATATCCTGTAATTCTTTGTATCTCTGAAGTGCTTCTTCTACACGTCTTGCTACTTCATAGTGTTCTTCTCCAACGATGTCTGGCTCTAAGATACGAGAGCTTGATTCCAGTGGGTCTACGGCTGGATAGATACCCTGTTCAGAAATCGCTCTTGATAATACAGTTGTTGCATCCAGATGGGCAAATGTTGTTGCTGGTGCTGGGTCAGTTAAGTCATCGGCTGGCACATAAACTGCCTGTACAGATGTGATAGACCCGTTTTTTGTAGATGTGATACGTTCCTGTAGAGCACCAACTTCATTTGCCAGTGTTGGCTGATAACCTACGGCTGATGGCATACGTCCTAACAGGGCTGATACCTCTGATCCTGCCTGTACATAACGGAAAATGTTATCGATGAATAATAACACGTTCTGTTTTTCCTGATCACGGAAATATTCTGCCATTGTAAGTCCTGTCTGGGCAACTCTCATACGAGATCCAGGTGGCTCATTCATCTGTCCAAAGACTAAGGCTGTATTTTTGATAACTCCGGATTCTGTCATTTCATTCCAGAGGTCATTTCCTTCTCTTGAACGTTCTCCTACACCTGTGAAGATGGAATATCCACCATGTTCTGTTGCGATATTATGAATCAGTTCCTGAATTAAGACTGTCTTACCAACTCCAGCACCACCAAACAGACCGATCTTACCACCTTTTGCATATGGAGCTAAAAGGTCGATGACTTTAATACCTGTCTCAAACATTTCTACAACAGGGCTCTGGTCTTCAAATTTAGGTGGTTCACGATGGATCGCCCATTTTTCTTCTGATTCTACAGGTTCTCCTTTATCAATTGCTTCTCCAAGTACGTTAAACATACGTCCTAATGTCTGTTTTCCAACTGGAACTTTGATTGGTCCACCAGTTGCTGTGACTTCCATTCCTTTGTGAAGTCCTTCACTGGCTGCTAATAAGATACAGCGTACAGTACGATTTCCCATATGCTGTTCCACTTCCATAACAACTTCTTTTCCTTTATTAACAACGGTCAAGGCGTCATGAATCAAAGGGAGCTGTTCAGTTTCAAATTCTACGTCGATTACTGGACCAAGAATCTGTACGATTTTTCCTTTTTCCATTTTATTTCCCTTCCTTCACTGTTACTCTTTCTTTAATGATTTAGCTCCGGCACACACCTCAGTGATCTCCTGAGTGATCGCTGCCTGACGAGCACGGTTATACATAAGTCCCAGTGATCTTATCATTTCTCTCGCACTCTTGCTTGCACCTTCCATCGCCATCATTCTGGCGTTTAATTCACTGGAAAATGATTCTACCATCGCACCATAGACAAGTCCTTTGATATAGTTTGGTGCCAGGCGGTCAAGCACCGCCTTTACGGATGGCTGAAATTCTGTCATATGTGATCTCTTTCCTTTTCCTGCAAACTCATACTGATCTGGGTTTAATGGTAACACACGGATCATCTTTGGTTCTGAGGTAATGGATGTGATCATCTTAGTATAAATAATATAGACTTCGTCAAGTTCTCCTGATACATATTCCTCGATCATTTTTTCTGCAATTCTTCTTGCTCTGTAAATCGTAGGATCCTGTGTTGTATAGAAGAAATCCTCGTCCATCTGGGCTGCATTTCTTCGTCCGAAATAATTACGTCCCATATATCCGATCACGAACAGTTTGTCATCTTCATTAATATTCTCTTCTGCCATTTTTGTAATGTTATGATTATAGGCCCCGGCAAGTCCACGGTCTGCAGTCATCACAAGATATCCTTTTTTGGGATGTTCTTTCTTTCTTTTGTTTAAGAAAATGTGCTGAAGATCTGGCGTATGTGCCATGATATCAAGCAGAGATGCCTGAAGCATTTCAAAGTATGGAGTTGTGGCATCTAACTGCTTTCTTGCTTTCTTTAATTTGGAAGATGAGATCAGATACATCGCATTTGTGATCTTTAATGTATCTTCGATACTGTTCATCCTTGTTTTAATTTCTCTGATATTTGCCATAGTGATCACCTACTTTAAATAGGCTTCTATCGCCTCTTGGATCTCTTTTGCAATGTCATCTGTTAAGACTTTGCCTTCGTCGATCTTCTTCACTGTCTCTGGATATTTCTGTTCAAAGAATGCTGTCATTTCTTCTGTCTCTGCCTTTAATTCTTTGACTGGAACATCATTTAACATCTTATGACCTGCTGCAAACAGAAGTAAAATCTGTTTATGTAATGCCATTGGATGGTACAATGGCTGTTTTAACAGTTCAATCAGATGAGATCCATAATTTAATGTTGCTTTTGTTCCATCATCAAGGTCTGAACTAAACTGTGTAAATACCTCAAGTTCTCGATACTGAGCTAAGTCAATACGAAGGTTTCCGGCTACTTTCTTCATGATCTTTGTCTGTGCTGCTCCACCTACACGGGATACAGAAAGTCCAACATTGACCGCTGGTCTTACACCGGAGAAGAATAACTCACTTTCAAGGAAGATCTGTCCGTCTGTGATAGAGATTACGTTTGTAGGAATGTACGCGGATACGTCTCCTGCCTGTGTTTCGATGATCGGTAATGCTGTGATAGATCCACCACCAAGTTCATCACTTAATCGGCAAGAACGCTCTAGTAATCTTGAATGTAAGTAGAATACATCTCCAGGGTAAGCTTCACGTCCAGGTGGACGATCCAGCAGTAAGGAAATTGCACGATAAGCAACGGCGTGCTTAGACAGATCATCATATACGATCAAAACGTCTTTTCCCTGATGCATAAAATGCTCTGCGATCGCTGTTCCTGCATATGGTGCAATGTACTGTAAAGATGCAAGGTCACTTGCAGATGCGGATACAACGATAGAGTAATCCATAGCACCATGTTTACTTAATGTTGTTACGATCTGTGATACTGTTGATGCTTTCTGTCCGATCGCTACATAAATACAGATAACATCCTGTCCTTTTTGATTTAAGATCGTATCAACTGCGATCGATGTTTTACCTGTCTGACGGTCACCGATGATCAGCTCACGCTGTCCACGTCCGATCGGGAACATAGAGTCGATCGCTAAGATACCTGTCTGTAATGGCTGGTCAACAGATTTTCTGTCGATAACTCCTGCTGCCTCATGTTCGATTGGTCTTCTCTCGTCAGTTTTAATCTCACCTTTTCCATCGATTGGTTCTCCGATCGCATTAACGACACGTCCGATCATAGCATCTCCAACCGGGATATCTGCCTGTACGCCGGTTCTTGCTACTTTAGATCCTTCCATTAATCCATGATCGGAACCAAGTAAAACACAACCGATACAGTTTCTTTCAACATTCAGTACAAGTCCGTGGACACCTGTTTCAAAAATAACAAGTTCTCCATACATTGCCTGGTCCATTCCATAGACTGTTGCAATACCGTCTGCGATCTGAATGATTCTTCCTTCTTCTTTGACCTCAGTTTTCTGGTCATAGTTTTCAATTTGATCTTTTAATACAGAAACGACTGTTTCTGGATTGATACTGCTCACCTGATCCTCACCTCCATGTAAGTTTCTGCTGTAATTTTCTCATTTTTCCACTCAGGCTGTTATCATAAACGTGGTCTCCAACTTTCAGTACAAAACCACCGATCAAGTCTTTCTCTTCTTTTAAAGTAAGCTCTACCTTGTCCGCCTGATATTGTTTCATAAGATACTGTTTGATTCGCTCAAGCTGTTCGTCTTTTGGCATTGTCACATAGTCAAACTCTGCCTTAATGATCTTATCTGTCTTGCGTTTTAGTTCATCATAATACTCAACTGCCTCGTCAAAACAAGCGATATCATCATTATCACATACAACTTTTAAGAAACTTTTTATATCATCAGAAAACAACTTTTCCACCACATTTTCTTTTTCTTTCTTTGTGATCGTTGGATTCTCTAATGCACTTAAAAGTTCTTCATTTTCATGAAGCATGTCCTGTGCTTTTTGCAAACTTTCTTTTTTGATTCCAAGTTCAAACAATACCTGTCCATACGTCATGGAAATTCTCTTCATATGCTAGACACCTGCCTCTTTCAGGAAATCATCCAAAAGCTTCTCGTTGCCTTTGTCGTTTGCTTCTTTTTCCACAACTTTCGAAGCTGCCATAAGTGCGATACCTGCGATCTCTGTCTGAAGACCTGCGATCGTCTTTTGTTTCTCAGCTTCAATATCTTTACGGGCATTTTCTTTCATAAGAGCAATCTCTTCTTTTGTCTGATCCATCTTATTCTGGTATTCATTCTTGGCTCTTGCTCTTGCGTCGGAAACGATCTGTCCTGCCTCATCCTTTGCCTGTGCAAGGTTTTTCTCGTATTCCTGCTTGATCTCTTCTGCTTCAGCTTTCGTCTGTGCTGCATCATCTAAGTCACTTGAGATCATTTTTTTTCTTTTCTCCATGACCTCACTGACTGGACCAAATAAGAATTTTCTAAGCAACAGATAAAATACGACAATGTTGACGATCGGCCAGATAATGCCCCAGTCTAATTTCAGAAACATATCTTCCGCCTCCTACTTCTATTTCATTACGATTAACAGAATCGCAACAACCAATCCATAAATTGATGTAGCTTCGGCTAATACACAACCAAGTAATAATGTTTTATTGATATTTCCAGCTTCTTCTGGCTGTCTTGCGATCGCTCCAAGTGCTCCATTTGTTGCAACACCGATACCAATACCTGCTCCTAAACCTGTTAATACTGCAATTCCTGCTCCAATAGCTGCTAATCCCATAGTTCTAATCTCCTTTTAAATAAAAATTAAATTTGTGTATCTGTCATGATACATCTTACTCAATTGATTCACTGATAAACAGTGATGTTAACAATACAAATACATATGCCTGCAACAACCCATCGAAAAAGTCGAAGTAACAACTAAATGGTAATGGCACGATTGCTGGTGCGATATGTGTGATCAATTCCATCAAAACGAATGCTCCTAAGACATTTCCAAAAAGTCGCATACACAGTGATAACGGTCTTGTAAATAATTCAAGGATGTTAATGGCCGCCATCATTGGCATAGGTTCCACATAACTGTGTATATATCCCTTCAATCCTTTCTCGTGGATTCCGGAATATATGATCAAAAACAAACTGATGATCGCTAATCCTGCGGTAACATTCAGATCTTTCGTTGGCGGTTTCGCTCTGAAAAATCCCGAAATATTTGCACAGCCAAGATAAATCAGAATTGTTCCAAGAAACGGTATGTAACGTTTCCCTTTTTCGCCGACCAGACCACCGATGAAGTTATAGATGAAACCAACTAAGGCTTCCACATAAACTTGCGGTCCTTCTGGTATGACTTTCAGGTTCCGTACGAATATGATGCAGAGCAACACTACGATTGCCATGATCACCCATGTTGTTACGGCTGACTGCGGTACTGGAATACCTCCACCGATGGGGATCGTAAAGCTTGTCTTAAGTGACAACTCTTCCATCAGATAATCTCCCAATGAACCCATTTTCTCCTCACCTTCTTTAATTTTAATTTTTTGCAGAGATTCAAGGGTTTAATTCCTGCAAAAGTAAAAGAGTGTCTACGATATATCTTGTAAACACCCTTGTTCTGGAAGTTATTTTATTCCTCAAATTTTTATTTGTCAATTCTTTTTCCGTTAAGATTGTGTTTGTTTTTTGTTTAATACTTACAAAGAACCACTTCTAAATTTAGTAAAAAGCACCAAAACATAAGGGTTTTCAGTGTATACAAATGAACATTGGTCAGTTTTTTCGTGTTAAGATCTGATAATTTTTTTCTGCTTCTTAACTGAATCTTAACTGTTTTTTATCATCTTCAAAGTGATTTTGTATACAAAAAAAGACATGCAAACTGTTGATCACTTCTAAAAAACTGTCTGCATATCTTATTTATTCATATGGCTTATATCTTATTTTTATATAACTTTGATTTTCTCTTCTAGTCTTCGATCATATTGATACGACGAATGTGTCTCTCATCATTTGAGAATTCTGTCTCAAGGAATGTATCAACGATATCAAGTGCTAAACCTTCTCCAACAACACGTGCTCCCATTGCAAGAATGTTTGCATCATTATGTTCTCTTGTTGCGTGTGCGCTGAATGTGTCACTGCAAAGTGCTGCACGGATTCCCTTAATCTTATTCGCTGTAATAGAGATTCCGATTCCTGTTCCACAGATTAAGATTCCTTGTTTTACTTCTCCGTCTTTGACTGCATTCGCTACTGCTTTTGCATAAACTGGATAATCACAGGATTCTTCTGAATAGCATCCATAATCTTTCACTGCATATCCTTTTTCTTCCAGATGTTTGATAACTGCCTGTTTTAATGCATATCCACCGTGATCACTACCAATACCTATCATTTTGTTTCCTCCTAGTCTTTCTTGCCATATTTTCTTAACTAAACGGGCAATCTGTTCAAAACAGCGCTCGTAGTCGTCATCTTCCATGCCGTATGGGTCAATGATCGCACCTTCCACTCTGGCATATTCGTTCAATGTCGCGATCTCTTTGTATCCATGATATTCTTCTAAAATCTTATCTTTCTGCTCTTCTGTCATGGTTAAGATCAGATCGCTTTCTTCTACTTCTTCCTGCGTAAGCTGCGCCGACCGAAAATCAAGACTTTCAATCCCGCATGTCTTTATTACCATGTCTGCTGCTTTGACATGGACAGGTTCTGGAAATAATACGACCAGCCCTCTTGAGATCACTTCAATATTCTTCTGATCTGCATCCAAAAGATACTGGCGAAGGATCGACTCTGCAATAAAGCTTCGGCACGTATTATTCGTACTCACCATTATTATCTTCTTCAAAATATTCTCCTTTTTAAATACGGAGGATTTCATGTCCTGCTGCTTTTACCATACGGTTCATGATCGCCTCACTTAAGGGTTCACCTTCAAATCCTTCGGAATAGATCATATCAACATCCTTATGGTCAAATTCTCTTAATACATCATATAAATGTGCTGTTACTGTCTCGAGATGTGCTCTCTGTCCTACAGAAACAACTTCATCTGCCTGATAGAGGTCTTTTGTCTCATCCGATGCAATGATTCCTATCTTCTTACCCTGTTCCTTTTGTTCTTTCGCAAGCTGATTGATATGATCAACGACTTTCTCCTGATCATCGCCTAATACAAGCACCATCTCCGCCTTTGGTGCATAGTGTTTGTACTTCATTCCAGGTGCTCTTGGAATTCCGTGATCGCTTGCTTTTAAAGATGTATTCATCAATACTTCACACCCAAGAAATTCTTCCATGGACTCCTTTGTGATCCATCCTGGTCTTAGGATCACTGGAACTGTTTCTGTAAAATCAATGATCGTTGATTCTACACCTACCATAACAGCTCCCCCATCTAAGATCATCGGAATCTTTCCATGAAGATCTTCCATGACATGTTCTGCTTTTGTCGGACTTGGACGCCCAGATGTATTCGCACTTGGTGCTGCGATCGGCACTCCTGATCTTCTGATCAGCTCTAATGCAACTGGATGATCCGGCATACGGATCGCTACTGTATCAAGTCCGCCTGTCACACAATCTGGTACCTGATCCGCTTTCTGCAAGATTACCGTCATAGGTCCCGGCCAGAAATGTTCCATCGCACGTCTTGCATTGTCTGGAATCTCTTTGACCAGAGATTCTACCATCTGCATATCACATACGTGAAGGATCAATGGATTATCAGAAGGTCTTCCCTTCGCTGCATAGATCTTCTTTGCCGCATCAGGAAGTAATCCATTCCCTCCAAGACCATAGACTGTCTCTGTTGGAAATGCAACAAGTTCGCCTGCTTTGATCAGCTCTCCTGCTTCTTCCATGTCCTTTTTGCAATCTTCCATATTATTAATTTTTACAAGTCTTGTTTCCATATTAAACTCTCCTGACTTTTAATCTTTCTTCAATGATTAAATGTAGTCATTTGGATTTATTATAACATTAAATATGAAAAAAATAAAGTATTGCACCATTGAGACTTCGCAATTTATACTTTTGATACTTACATCATATAATAGAAAGAAAAAGGATGTTCTTCCTATGAATCAACAACATCGTTTCATCTTCTGGGGTGTTCTTCTGATCGTCGTTTTATTATCTGTTTCTTCTATTACATTCCCTATCTTTGTTGCACAGACTGTCAAGAATCAAAATGTGATCTGTATCGATGCCGGACATGGGGGTTGTAGATAACGCAAGTAATGAAAACAACGAAAATACAAGGAGAAAGGCAACTGTTGTACCTACTAAAATAGAATATGTGTGAGAGGACAAGCCTTTCCGTAATGTAGACGTTCAGAAATGAGCGTCTATTTTATACTAAAAACACAATAAAAATCTGATTATCCGCTAAAACACAGTATCTATCAGCATTT